>Ga0105055_10002760_pt1 | contig 27015 bp, 26 predicted proteins | sample BON03_FD_78090 | JGI IMG/M metagenome (GOLD analysis project Ga0105055, IMG submission 78090) | Freshwater microbial communities from Lake Bonney liftoff mats and glacier meltwater in Antarctica - BON-03 | ecosystem: Environmental > Aquatic > Freshwater > Ice > Glacier meltwater | place: Lake...
AAGGTGATCGAGATCGAGTTGGCCGAGACCGACCCCGAGGCCGCCCGCGCCCAGGTCGAGGAGATGGCCCGCAAGCTGCTCGCCAACACGGTGATCGAGAGCTTCCGGGTGGAGATCGCCTGACCATGCGCGCGGGTATCGTCGTCTTCCCCGGCATCAACCGCGAGCGCGACATGGCGATCGCCCTGGAGCGCAGCGCCGGCCGCGCGCCGCGCATGGTGTGGCACCGGGAAACCGACCTGTCGGGCCTCGACCTCATAGTGGTGCCCGGCGGATTCAGCTACGGCGACTACCTGCGCTGCGGCGCCATGGCCGCGCAGTCGCCGATCATGGGCGCCATACGGGCCCATGCGGCCCGTGGCGGGCACGTGCTGGGCGTGTGCAACGGCTTCCAGATCCTCACCGAGGCCGGCCTGCTGCCCGGCGCGCTGCTGCGAAACGCCGGATTGCGTTTCCTTTCAATGAACTGCCACCTGCGGGTGGAACGCGCCGACACCGACTTCACCCGCCACTATAAACAGGGCGAGGTGTTCCGCGCGCCGATGGCCCATGGCGACGGCAACTACTTCGCCGACGAAGCCACGCTCGACCGCCTGGAGGGTGAGGGCCGGGTGGTGTTCCGCTACGCCACGCCCAACGGCGACATCACGCCCGCCGCCAACCGCAACGGCAGCGCCCGCAACATCGCCGGCATCGCCAGCGACAACCTGCGCGTGCTCGGCCTGATGCCGCACCCCGAGGACCTCGTGGACCCGCTGATGGGTGGCGAGGACGGCAAGCCCCTGTTCGACTCCATCTGTGCCGCGCTGGCAGCAGCGTAGAATCAGTAGGTACACAAAGAGCCAGAGAGCCAGAGAGAAATCTCGGCTCCTCCCTGCCGCTTTGTGAAGGTTCCTTTACATCGACAGCCCGAAGGCTCCGCCCATGGCCCGTGACGTCAACCAGGCCCTCGCCCGCGAGTTCGGCCTTTCCGTCGACGAATACCAACGCGTGTTGGAGATCATGGGCCGCACGCCCTCGCTCACCGAACTCGGCGTGTTCAGCGTGATGTGGTCCGAGCACTGCTCCTACAAATCCTCCCGCATCTGGCTGAAGCAGTTGCCCACCAAGGCCCCCTGGGTCATTCACGGCCCGGGCGAGAACGCCGGCGTGGTCGATATCGGCGAGGGACTGGCCGCGATCTTCAAGATGGAAAGCCACAACCACCCCAGCTTCATCGAGCCCTACCAGGGTGCCGCCACCGGCGTGGGCGGCATTCTCCGGGATGTCTTCACCATGGGTGCACGGCCGATCGCCAACCTGAATGCCCTCCGGTTCGGCGACCCGAAGCTGGCGCGCACCAAGCGCATCGTCGACGGCGTGGTGCGCGGCATCGGTGGCTATGGCAACTGCGTCGGCGTGCCCACGGTGGGCGGCGAGATCAATTTCCACCCCTCCTACAACGGCAACCCGTTGGTCAACGCTATGACGGTAGGCATTGCCGATAAAACAAAAATCTTCCTGTCCGCCGCCGCCGGCATCGGCAACCCGGTGGTCTATGTCGGCTCCAAGACCGGCCGCGACGGCATCCATGGCGCCACCATGGCCTCGGCCGAATTCGGCAAGGACGCCGAGGAGAAACGCCCCACCGTGCAGGTCGGCGACCCGTTCGTCGAAAAGCTGCTGATCGAGGCCTGCCTGGAACTGATGGCCACCGACGCCATCGTCGCCATCCAGGACATGGGAGCTGCGGGCCTCACCTCCTCCTCGGTCGAGATGGCCGGAAAGGGCGATGTCGGAATCGAGCTGAACCTCGACCACGTGCCCCAGCGCGAAACCGGCATGACGGCCTATGAGATGATGCTGTCGGAATCCCAGGAGCGCATGCTGATGGTGCTGCGCCCCGACCGGCAGGACATCGCGCGGGCGATCTTCGAGAAATGGGAGCTGGATTTCGCTGTCATCGGCCACCTCACCGACACCGGCCGGATTGTCATCAAGCATAACAATGTCGTCGAGGCCGACATCCCGCTCGCCCCGCTGGCCGACCAGGCACCGCTCTACGAACGCCCGGTCGAGGAAACGCCGAAGCCGGAACCGCTTGGCCCGGTATCCGACCCGGTGGGGCTCGGCGCCGCCCTGCGTACCCTGATCGGCTGCCCGGATTTGTGCTCGCGCGCCTGGGTGTGGGAGCAGTACGACTTCACCATCGGCGGCCAGACCGTGAAGCGCCCCGGTGCGGCCGATGCCGCCGTGGTCAAGCTCGATGGCCGCCGCCGCGCCCTGGCGCTCACCACCGACTGCACCCCCCGCTACGTGTTCGCCGACCCGGAAGTGGGCGGCGCCCAGGCGGTGGCGGAGGCATGGCGCAACATCACCGCTGTCGGCGCGCTGCCGCTGGCGATTACCGACAATATGAACTTCGCCAACCCCGAGAAGCCCCGCATCATGGGCCAGTTCGCCGCCAGCATCCGCGGCATGGCGGCGGCCTGTCTGGCGCTGGACTTCCCGGTCGTGTCCGGCAACGTCTCCCTGTACAATGAAACTGAAGGAAAACCCATCCTGCCGACACCAGCGATCGGCGGGCTCGGCGTGCTGGAGGACGCAGCCCAGGCGGTGGGCAGCGCGCTGGCGCCGGGGCTGGACCTGGTGCTGGTGGGGGCCACGGCGGGCTGGCTCGGCCAGTCGCTATGGCTGCGCGAGATCGCCGGGCGCGAGGAAGGCCCGCCGCCGCCGGTGGACCTCGCGGCCGAACGCCGCCACGGCGACTTCGTGCGCGGCGAGATCCTGGCAGGCCACGTCGCCGCCTGCCACGACGTCTCGGACGGCGGATTGCTGGTGGCGGTCGCCGAGATGGCGCTGGGCGGCGATGTGGGCGCCACCCTGGAGCCGGGCGGCGACGCTGCCTACTGGTTCGGCGAGGACCAGGCGCGCTATGTGCTGGCCACCGCCGATGCCGAGGGGCTGCTGGCGCGTGCCGCCGCCGCCGGCCTGCCCGCGCGACGCATCGGTGCGGCCGAAGGGACTTCGTTGACTTTGCCGGACGGCGACACCATCTCCCTTGTCGAATTGCGGCGCCTCCATGAAGCTTTCCTGCCAACCTGGATGGAAGGCCGCGCCCCATAAGGAGTATGTCTGCATGGCGATGCCCGCCCACGAGATCGAGGCCCTGATCAAGGCGGCGCTGCCGGATGCGCGCGTGACCATCGAAGACCTGGCGGGCGACGGCGACCACTATTCCGCCATCGTGGTCAGCGAGACGTTCCGCGGCAAGTCGCGGGTGCAACAGCACCAGATCGTCTATGCCGCCTTGCGCGGCCGCATGGGGGGCGAACTGCACGCCCTTGCCCTGCAAACCTCCGCCCCCGAGTAAGGAACCCGGCCATGACCAACTCAGCCATCGATCGCATCCAGTCCGACATCGCCGAGAACGCGGTGATGCTTTACATGAAGGGGACCGCGATTTCCCCGCAATGCGGGTTCTCCGCGCGGGTGGTGCAGATCCTCACGCACATGGGCGTGCCCTTCAAGACCGCCAACGTGCTGGAAGACGCCGAACTGCGCGACGGCATCAAGCAGTTCAGCAACTGGCCGACCATTCCCCAGCTCTACGTAAAGGGCGAGCTCGTTGGCGGCTGCGACATCGTGACCGAGATGTTCCAGTCCGGCGAGTTGAAGACGGCGCTGGAGGAAAAGGGCGTGGCAGTCGCCAGCGGCTGATCCGGCCACGCGACCGCATGAAGCAGGGGCGTCCCGGCGACGCGGCGCCCCTTTTGCGTGCCCCCTACCCCTCCATCCGCAGCGCCCGCCGATAGGCCGCCGTGGCCGCGGCGAAGCCCATCACCAGGGCGTCGGCCGTCAGTTCATGCCCGATCGACGCCTCGGCGACGTTCGGCACGGCCGCGACCAACTTCGGGATGTTCTCAAGGTTCAGGTCGTGCCCCATGTTGACGATCATCCCGAGTTCCGCGGCGCGGGCGGCCGCGGCGGCGCAGTCCTTCAGCAGCGGAGCCTCGCGCCCGCCGCGCGCCTGGGCGGCATACTCGCCCGTGTAGAGCTCGATCCCGTCGGCGCCAACCGCCTTCACCCGCGGCACCACCGCGGCATCCGGGTCGGTGAACAGGATCACCCGGCAGCCTAGCGCCTTCAGCCGCACGATATAGGCGCGCACAAGCGCCACCTGGCCGGAATCGGTGAGCTGCCAGCCCTCGTCAGAGGTGAAGGCGCCCGGCGCATCCGGCACCAGCGTCACCTGCTCCGGCTTCGTCTGGACGATGATCTCCATCAGCCGGTCGTCCGGATAGCCCTCGACATTCAGCTCGAAGCCCGGCCGCCACGGCTGCATGACCGCGGCCAGCGCCGGCATGTCGCTGCCGCGGATATGGCGCTCGTCCGGGCGCGGATGCACGGTGATGCCGTCGGCGCCGGCGTCGTGGACGATGCGCGCGAAGGCCAGCAGGTCTGGCACCCCGGTGAGGCGCGAATTGCGCAGCAGGGCAACCTTGTTGAGGTTCACGCTCAGGCGGGTGGATCGCAATTCGGCATTCCCTTATCGTTCGGCCGCGCATGACAGCGCGGACCATCGTTCGGCCGCGCATGACAGCGCGGACCATCGTTCGGCCGCGCATGACAGCACGGACCGGCCCGCGCCGGAACCTACCGCACTGCCGGCCGGCTCAGTTGTTGCCGACCACCGCGCCCAGCGTCTCGCCGATCTCGCGATTCAGCACCAGATCGGCCATCGGGTCCATGTCGGTCGGCTCGCGGTTCAGGATCACCAGCGCCGCGCCGTTGCGCTTGGCCAGTTCCGGAAAGCCGGCGGCCGGAAAAACCACCAGCGACGACCCGGCCACCAGGCACAGGTCGCAGGCCAAAATCGCCTCCTCGGCGCGGATCATCGCCGCCGGGGGCATGGACTGGCCGAAGGAGACGGTGGCGGTCTTCACATGCCCGTCGCAGGCCTCGCAGCGCGGCGCACGGCCGGTTTCCTCGAAGGCGGGGCGGATGTCATCCAGCTCGTAGCGCCTCTGACAGTCCAGACAATGGGCATAGGTCGAATTGCCGTGCAGCTCGATCACCTGGCTGTCAGGAATGCCCGAGGCTTGGTGCAGCCCGTCGATGTTCTGGGTGATCACGTCCGACACCTTGCCCTGGCGCACCAGGCTGGCGACAGCGCGGTGGCCGCGGTTGGGTCCGGCGGCGCGCATCACCGGGTCGGAGTCAAACTTGCGGCGCCAGGATTCGACGCGGGCCTCCTCGGAAGAAACGAACTCCTGGTAGTAGATCGGCTTCATCCGCGACCAGATGCCGCCGGGCGAGCGGAAGTCCGGGATGCCGGACTCGGTGCTGATGCCGGCGCCGGTGAACATCACCACGCGGCGGGCGCGGTCGAGCAGGCGGCGGAGTTCGGCGACGTCGCTGTCCATGGCGGGGCTCCTGGCTGCGCTGCGGTGATGGTGCCGTGCTCCCCGCCGCTGCTCAAGCGGGCTGTGCGGGAAGTGCCGCCTCACGCCGCTTCACGATGCGCCATTCGAAGCATGGATCGCCCAGGTCCAGCCGCGCTGTCACCTGCAGTTCGGCGAAGCGGTCATGCGCCGCCAACGCGCCTTCCAGCAGCCCGTTCCAGCAGGCGAAGGCGGCCGGGTGCAGGTCGGGCACGCCGCGCATCACCTGCCAGGTCGACTGGCGCACCACGCCGGGCGCGACAATCTCGGCCGTGTCGCCCTGGGCCCGCGCGAGCGCCACCATGAAGCCCGCGAAATCGGCGGACGGCATAGCCTCCCGCGTCTGCCGGTAGAACTGCATGCCGATCAGCCGGCCGGTGAGCCCCAGCAACTGCGCGGCCTCCTGCGCCCCCCACAGCTGGATGGCGGCGGGAATGGCAGTGCGAACATAGGCCAGCGCGTAGTTGCGCTTCGCCTTCTTGATGCGCGCCTCGGGCCAGGAATCGCTGGCCAGCACCGGCGCCTTCGCGGCATCGAAGCGCGGCGCGCTCTCGTGGCGGGCGAAGCGCAGGCGCTCATCGGGGGCGAGATCGCGGTCGTGTTCGAAATAATAGCCCTCCAGCCCGGGATCGCCCTCCACGGTCTGGCCGGTGCAGACGAAACCCAGGCGTGGGTTGCCCAGGCTCACGCCGTTATGGGCATGCCAGGCGCGCAGCATGGCGCGGGAGACGATGCCGGGCACGCCGCAGATCGCGGTGCCCTGCCACATCCAGCGCGGCGGTGGGTAGCGCACCCAGCTCTTGCGGTCGGACTCGCCCATCCATTCCACGTGCACGCCGCCGATCGCGTTGGACAAATAATGGTACTGCGCCGCGGCGACGGCGTGCGGCTTGCGGTCGAGCCCGAGCTTGCGCAGGCCGGGCAGGAACAACGCCAAATGCTGGCGGCGATACACCGCAAACACGAACGCGGCGGCATCGGCGGCGCTGCGGCGGGTGACGGCGGAAAGCACCATGCCGGTGAAGAAGGCATGGTACCACTCGGCCACGGCATCCCATGCGTCCGCCTCTTGTTGGCTCGCTTCGTCGTGCTGCATTGTTGTCCTCCCTCGGCGAGCCGTAAGGTAGCGGGAATCCCGGGAGGAACCATCATGAGCCATGCCTTTCCCTATCGCGGCCTGCGGGTGCTCGACCTCGGCCAGGGCATCGCCTCGCCGTATTGCGCCATGCTGCTGGCGCTGTACGGCGCCGATGTCATCAAGGTGGAGCCGCCGGAGGGCGACTGGTCGCGCGGGCTGGGCGACAAGGTGGGGCCGGATGGCGCGGGCGGCGGCGGGCACACCGCGATGTCGCTCGCCTACAACCGCGGCAAGCGGGCGCTGCGGCTGGACCTGCGGCAGGCGGAGGCCAAGGCGGTGCTGCGCGGCCTTGCGCTGAAGGCCGACGTGCTGGTGGAGGGTTTCCGCCCCGGCGTCGCCGCGCGGCTGGGCGTGGGCTACGACAGCCTGGCGGCGGAGAACCCGAAGCTGATCTACCTGTCGGTCAGCGGCTTCGGGCAAAGCGGCCCGCATTCGCAGCGCCCCGTCACCGATACCGCGGCGCAGGCGTTCTCCGGGTTCATGGACATCAATCGCGGGCCCGACGAGGTGCCGCACCGCTCCGGCGCGCTGGCCAGCGACGTGCCGACCGGGCTGTATGCCTATGCGGCGATCGCCACCGCCCTGTTCGCGCGCCAGCAGACCGGCACCGGCCGGCATATCGACATCAGCCTGATGAGCGGCAGCGCTGCGCTGCTCGGCCACAAACTGACGGAATACGAGATCGCCGGCGGCACGCCAAAGCCGCTGAACGTCCCGGCGGGAACGTTCGAGGCGGCCGATGGCTGGATCGCCATCGCCCTGGTGAACGAGGGGCATTACCGGCGGATGTGCACGGCGCTGGGGCGGCCGGACCTGGCGGAAGACCCGCGCTACACCAGCTTCGTCACCCGCGCCGCCCACGAGGCCGAGTTGCTGGCAGAGTTGCGGCCGCTGATCCGCACCCGCCCGCGCGCCGAATGGATCGGCGAGCTGCGGGCAGCCGACATCATCTGCGACGTGGTGAACAACTTCGGCGACTGGCTGGCGGACGAACACGTCCGGGCGGTCGGGGCGGCCATTCCGGCCGGCCCACCCGGCCTGCATGTCCAACGCACGCCGGGCGCCCCCGCCCACAGCGACGACGCCCTGGCCCCGGCGCCGCTGGCAGGCGAGCACACGCGCGCGGTGCTCGCCGAATGCGGGCTGGCCGATGCGGAGATCGAGCGGCTGATTGCCCAGGGGGTGGCTTCCTAGGGGTTGGTGGTACGATACAATAGTACGTTACAAGGGCAGCATCGCGGCGTCCGCCGCGGGCGGCTCATCCAGACCGGAGAACATCATGCGGGCGTCCATTCGGGCGATGGCGATCGGGTCGCTGGCAGGCGTGGCAGCCACGCTGGCCCCGGGCAATGCCGATGCCAACATACTGATTAATTCATTTTCAGGTACTTGTGGAACCACTCTCATCTGCATCGGCAGCGCCGACGAGGCCGGCGACGCGCTCCGCCTGACAACCTCTGGACCCCACCAGGGCGGCGCGGCCTATACCAGCGCGCCCGTGATGCTGGGGCCCGGCGGCAGCTTCAACACCGCCTTCACCTTCCGCCTCGGCAACCCCGGCGGGTTCGCACCGGCCGACGGGATCACCTTCTTCATTGCCGCCGACCCGGCCGGGCTGGGCGACTACGGCGGCAGCATGGGCTATGAAGGCGCCGGGCGCAGCATCGCCGTGGAGTTTGACACCCACGACAACGGCGAGGCGGCCGGCGCCAACCATGTCGCGGTGAACACCAACGGCGCGCTGAACAACCTCGCCGCCTTCCACCCCTACGACGCCACGCAGTGCGACGCGCCAGCCGCCGGCTGCCTGGCCAACGGCGACATCTGGACGGTGCAGATCAACTATGACGGCGCCACCCAACACCTGTCCGTCGCGGTGCAGGACGGCACGCAGGCGCCGCACCAGGGCATCCACGGCCTGGACATCGACATCGCCGGCATCCTCGGAACCACCAGCGCCTATCTCGGCTTCGGCGGTGGCACCGGCGGCGGCCACTTGCAGCAGGACATTCTGGGCTGGAGCCTCTCGGCCACGCCGCAGCCAGCCAACGACATCCCCGAGCCGGCAACACTGGCATTGCTGGCCACCGGCGTGCTGGTGCTGGCGGGCACCCGCCGCCGCACCGCCGCTTAAGAGCACCGAAACAGGCAACGCTTCGCTTTCGCGCCGTGCGGTGCTTGGATAGGCCAACAGGCGGGGGAGGCAGGAATGCAGGACGGGCTGGTCGCGGTGGTGAAGCAGGACTGTCCCACCTGCGTGCTGACAGTGCCGGTGCTCGCCGACCTGGCGCGCACGGCGGGGCTGACGGTGTATTCGCAGGACGATCCGGCCTTTCCCGCCGAGGTGGCCGGGCGGATATATGATGGCGAACTGGATACCTCGCACCGCCTGGGGATCGAGATCGTGCCCACGCTGATCCGCTTCGAGGCTGGGCGCGAGGTCGACCGCACCTATGGCTGGGACCGCGCGGAGTGGGAGCGGGTGGCCGGCCGCACCGGGCTCGGCGCCGACCTGCCGGCGATGCGCCCGGGCTGCGGCGCCAAGAACATCGAGCCCGGCATCATCGAGCGCCTGAAAATCCGCCACGGCGAAACCGGGCTGGTCGCGCGCCGGGTGGAGATCGGCGGCGGCGAGGACGAGATCGAGGCGATGTTCGACCGCGGCTGGTCCGACGGGCTGCCGCTGGTGCCGCCCACCGAGGAACGGGTGCTGCGCATGCTGGCCGGCACGGCGCGCAACCCGCAGGAAGTGGTCGGCCTCGTACCGCCCGACCTGGTGCCGGCAACGGTGGAAAAGATCGCCATCAACGCGGTCATGGCCGGCTGCAAGCCGGAATACCTGCCGGTGGTGCTGGCGGCCGTCGAGGCGGTGCTGGAGGAACCCTTCGCCATGCACGGGGTGCTCGCCACCACGATGTATGTCGGCCCGGTGGTGGTGGTGAACGGCCCGGTGCGCCGGCAGATCGGCATGAACGCCCGCGGCAACGCGCTCGGCCAGGGCAACCGCGCCAACGCCACCATCGGCCGCGCCCTGCAACTGGTCATCCGCAACATCGGCGGCGGCCGGCCGCAGGAAGTGGACCGCGCCACCATCGGAAACCCCGGTAAATACACCTACTGCTTCGCCGAGGACGAGGAAGGCTCGTGCTGGGAGCCGCTGTCGGTGGAACGCGGCATCGCCCCCGGCGTCTCGGCGGTGACGGTGTTCGCCGGCTACGGGCTGCAAGGCATCGTCGATCAGAAGTCGCGCGACCCGGAAAGCCTGGCCCGCAGCTTCGCCGAGTCGCTCAAGGCGGTGCAGAACGTGAAGCTGGCCCCGGCCTGCGACGCTCTGCTGGTGGTGGTGCCGGAGCATGAGCGCACCTTCCGCGAGGCCGGCTGGAGTAAGCAGCGCCTGCTGGAGCGCCTGCACCAGTTGACCGAGATCCCCGGCGAGGACCTCATGGCCGGTGCCAAGGGCATCGCCGAGGGCGGGCCACCCAGCCTTGCCGGCAAGACCGTGGCAAAATACCGGCCCGGTGGCTTGATGATCGTTCGCGCCGGTGGCGGTGCCGGCATGTTTTCCGGCATCATCGCCGGGTGGTCCGCCAGCGGGCCGCGCGGCTCGTCCCCAGTGACCAAGGAGGTGAAACCATGACAGCTTTGCTGGACCCCACGTCGGAGCGAAGTCCGACAATCCGGCCCCGCCTGGCCCGGCCCGATAGTATCGACGGGATGACGGTGGGGCTTCTCGACATCTCAAAGCCGCGCGGCGACGTGTTCCTCGACCGGCTGGACGAGCGGCTGCGCGCGCGCGGCATCGCCACGAAGCGCTACATGAAGCCGACCATGACCCGCCCGGCGCCGCTGGCCCTGCGCCAGCAGATCGGCACCGAGGTGCAGTTGGTGATTGAAGGGCTCGCGGACTGAGGCAGCTGCACGTCGTGCTGTACGCATGACATGGCAGACTTCGAGTCCCGCGGCATCCCTGCGGTGGGCGTTGCGACCACGGAGTTCATCGACGCCGCCGAGGTTCAGGCGAAGTCGCTGGGCGTGGACCCAGCCTATGTCTTCATACCGCACCCGGTGCAGGACCGCACGGACGACGAGTTGCGGGCGCTGGCCGATGCGCATTTCGAATCGATCGTCGGAATGCTGCTGAAGGGCAACTGAGCGGCCTACCCCTCGCCCCGAACCTCGCCCCGAACCTCGTCCCGCGCGGGCGCCAAGGGCGAGGCAGACGCAACCGGCACCACCTCCGCCACGTCCCGCACGACGTGGCGGAGTTCCCCGTTGCGCTGGGTCACGCCGATCCGGTCGAGGAACTCCAACACCTCGATGGCCACGTTGCGGCCGATGGCGGTGCGCCGGTTGTAGTCGGCGGCAGTGAAGCCGCCCTCGGCTTCGGCCAGCGCCGCGGCCTCGCGCGCCAGGGCCACGACGCTTTCGGGCAAAAAGAATCGGTTCGGCGCCACGCGCAGCACCCGGCCGAACCGTTCGTAACGCACCAACAGGGCCTCCGCAGCGCCCGGCTCCAGCGCCAGCGCATCGGCCACCTCGCGCACCCGCGGCGGGCGCAGCGCGCCGGCGGATAGCAACATCGCCACGCGCGGCCAGGCGGCCGCATCGGCGGGGGCCAGGGCCGGGGCGTGGCCTGGCAGCCGCAGCACCATCCCCTGCGCCACGATGCCGCCGTCGTCGAGCAACTCCCCCAGCATGGCCTCGGCAATGGCGGGCATGTCGCGGCCGGCAGTGGCGAGCAAGGTGGCGCGGCCGGGACCCGGCAGGTCGGGCTGGGCCGCGTGGAATGCCGCCAGCCCGTCGAGCAGTCGCCGGCGCAATTCGCCGCGCAGCGCCGCGGACACCGCCACGCGCCGGGCGTCGCGGCCGATGCAACTGGCCGGCAGCCCCGCGAGCAAGCCCTCCACGCCCGCGCGTTCCAGGTTGCGGGCGGTGGCGAAGGCGGCGAGGTCGACCCAGCCATCGGTGGCCAGGATTCCGGCCAGCGCTTCGCGCGGTGCCGCCGCGGCCAGCCCGGCCAGTTGGGCCAGCCGTTCGGCACGCGGGCGGCGCCGCACGGGCGGAAATGGATCGACCACATGGCCGCCGGCCACCACGCGCCCCGTGCCGTCGTCGCGCAGCACAAGCCGGTCGCCGTGCAGGGCCGGAATGGCGCGGCCCAGTTGCAGCCGCACGAAGCAGCGCTCGGCGTCCTCGTCCCACACGCGCAGCCGGGCCGGAATCGCCGCGGCGCCGAGATGGACATGAACCGCCCCGCCATGCCGCAGGGCTCGGCCCTCGGCCAGGCGGATCTCGGCGTCGATCGTGGTGGTGGGAGCATGCAGCGCCGGCGCCACCAGCCAGTCGCCACGGCGCAGCCGCGCCCGTTCGATGCGCGGCCCGGAAATCGCCAGCGCACAGCGATCGCCGGCCTGCGCGGTCTCGGCCGGCTGGTCCTGCACCCGCAGGCTGCGCACCCGCGCGGTAAGGCGGGCGGGTGAAAGCAGCAGCGCGTCGCCCACGGCCACCCGACCGGCCGCCACGGTGCCCGTCACCACCGGGCCGGCGCCGGCCAGCACGAAGCTGCGGTCGATGGCTAGCCGAAAGCCCGCACCGCTGTCGCGCAAGGCAGGCGGGGTGGCGGCGAGCCAGGTCCACAGCGCCGCGATGCCCTCGCCGGTGACACTCGATACCGGATGCACCGCAGCCCCCGCATAGCCGGCACGGGCGGCGAGCGCGCCCATTTCGGCGGCAACCCCGGCCAGGCGGTCGGCGGAAACCCGGTCGGTCTTGCTGATGGCGATGCCCAGGCTGGCCACGCCGACCAGCCGCAGCACCTCCAGGTGCTCCAGGGTCTGCGGCATCGGCCCGTCATCGGCGGCAACAACCAGCAGCACGCGGTCCATCGCCAGCACGCCGGCGAGCATATTGGACAGGAAGCGCTCATGCCCCGGCACATCGACGAAGCCCAGCACCCCGCCGCCCGGCAGCTTGGCATAGGCGAAGCCGAGGTCGATGGTCATGCCACGGGCGCGTTCCTCCGGCAGCCGGTCGGTATCCACGCCGGTCAGCGCCCGGATCAGCGATGTCTTGCCATGGTCGACATGGCCTGCCAGCCCTACGATCATCCCCGCGCCATCCCCCTTGCAGGAGCATAGACCATGGAACTCGGACGCCTGGGAGTCTGGTACCCCACCGACCGGCTGGACGGCCCGCAGCTTGCCGCCCTGATGGCCACCGTCGAAGGCCACGGCTACAGCGCCTTCTGGTATCCAGAATCGCGCGGCTACGAGACGCTGTCGCTGGCAGGGTTCCTACTGGGGGCCTCGCGCAAGCTGATCGTCGGCAGTTCCATCGCCAACATCTATGCGCGCGACGCCTATGCCTCGCGCGCCGGCATGACCACGCTGAACCGGCTCTACGGCGATCGCTTCATCCTCGGCCTCGGCGTCAGCCACCAGCCCGCGGTCGAGCGCCTGCGCGGCCACGTCTACGAGAAGCCGCTGCCGGCGATGCGCGCCTATCTCGACGCGCTGCAAGGCGACGAGGCCGGCGCGCAGGACTGGCCGGTCATGATCGCCGCCCTCGGCCCGCTGATGCTCAAGCTCACCGCCGCCCGCACCAAGGGCGCCCTGCCCTACAACGTCACCCCCGAACACACCCGCCAGGCCGCCGCCCTGCGCCAGCCCGGCCAGTGGCTCGCCGTGGAACAGAAGGTCTGCGTGGAAACCGACAAAGCCCGCGCCCGCGCCCTCGGCCGCGCCGAGTTGTCGCGCTACATGGTCCTGCCGAACTATCGCAACAACTGGCTCCGCCTGGGCTTTACCGAGGCCGAACTGGAAAATGGCGGCAGCGACCGCTTCATCGACGCCATGGTGATCTCCGGCGACGCCGACACGGTGAAAGCCGGCCTGCACGCCCATTTCGATGCCGGCGCCACCCATGTGTGCCTCCAGCCCGTGCACGCCGAGGGCGACTGGGCCCACCGCGACTCGATGATCGCAGCCCTGGCTGGGTCCTGAAGTGCGGCGTAATCGCGCAGGAAAGACAAGGCCAGGGGCGTCGCCCCTGGACCCCACCAAAGGCCGTGGACCTTTGGAATCCAATACTAAAGTAATGGGGGTCTGGGGCCTCAGGCCCCAGCGGGTCGAGGGCAGAGCCCTCGCCTTGCTATCCGGAATGCCCCTCGCCACTGGCGCTATGTCTGTCATGTGGTACCGTTCCGTCTTCAGCTTGGCCCCCCGCCGGCTGCCCCGGAACCGACGATGAAGCAGGCGCGATGACAGAACCGCTGGTGTCCTTCCGCGGCGTCGAAAAGACCTATGACGGGCGGGTCAACGTCGTGCAGTCGCTGAACCTCGACATCGCCCGCGGCGAGTTCCTCACCCTGCTCGGCCCCTCCGGCTCGGGCAAGACCACCACGCTGATGATGCTGGCCGGCTTCGAGGCCCCCACCGCCGGCGAGATTCTCCTAGGCGGCCGGTCCCTTGCGGCGGTTCCCGCGCACAAGCGCTCCATGGGCATGGTGTTCCAGAACTACGCCCTGTTCCCGCACATGACGGTGGCCGACAACCTCGCCTACCCGCTGCGCCGCCGCGGCGTGGCCAAGCCCGAGATCGCCGCCGCCCTGAAGCGCGCGGTGGAGATGGTGAAGCTCACCGGGCTGGAGGCGCGCTACCCCGCCCAGCTTTCCGGCGGCCAGCAGCAGCGCGTCGCCGTCGCCCGCGCGCTGATATTCCAGCCCGACGTGGTGCTGATGGACGAACCCCTGGGCGCGCTGGACAAGAACCTGCGCGAGCAGATGCAGCTGGAACTGAAGCACCTGCACGACCAGCTCGGCGCCACCATCGTCTATGTCACGCACGACCAGAGCGAGGCGCTGACCATGTCCAACCGCGTGGCGGTGTTCCACGAGGGCATGGTCCAGCAACTCGACACGCCCGAGGCGATGTACGAGCGCCCGGCCAACAGCTTCGTCGCCAACTTCATCGGCGAGAACAACGCCCTGCCCGGCCGCGTCGAGGGCACGGCGGACGGGTTGTGCACGGTGCGGCTGGACACCGGCGAGGCGGTACGCGCGGTGGCAGTGAACCCCGCGGGCAACGGCCGCACCCTGGTCTCCATCCGCCCGGAGCGGCTGCGCCTGGCGCGCGACGGGGAGCAGGGCAACCGGCTCACCGCCCACGTGCGCGAGACAATCTACTTCGGCGACCACGTGCGCCTGCATCTCGACGCCGGGGCCACGCCGCTGATGCTGAAGCTGCCACTGGGCGAAGCGGCCGGGCTGAATGCTGGCATCCAGGTCATGCTGGCCTGCGCGCCGGAACACTGCCGCGCCCTCGATCCGGTCGCATGAGCGCCGCCGCCGCAACGATGCACGCCGAGCTCGGCCGCAAACTGCGCCGGGCCAACCGCAGCCGGCAACTGGTGGCGCTGACGCTGTTGGCCCCGGCGCTGCTGCTGATGCTGGCGGCCTTCGTCTGGCCGATCGCAGCACTGCTCACCAATGCGGTGCACGCGCCGGAATTCCGTACGGCGGCGCCGAAGCTGTCCGCCTGGCTGCAGGACTGGGACGGCCAGGCGCTGCCGGACGAGGCCGGCCATGCCCTGGTGGCCGAGGAATTCGCCGCCGCCTTCGCCGCCCGCACCCTGCCGCGCGCCAGCACCCGCCTGAACTACGAGCGCAGCGGCATGCGCAGCCTGGCGATGAAGACCGGGCGGCAGGCCCCACGGCTAAAACCACCGTACAGCGAGGCGTTGCGCGTCGTCGATCCGGCTTGGGGCGAGCTCGACACCTGGCGGGCGATGAAGCGGGCCAGCATCCTGGTGACCGACCGCTTCGTGCTGCAGGCGCTGGACCTGGAGCGGGATTTCGATGCCGGCATCCGCCCCGTGCCGCCGGAAAGCCGCGTCTATATCGACCGGCTGCAGGTGACGTTCTGGATCAGCATCGTGGTCACACTGCTGTGCGCGGCGATCGGCTACCCCATGGCCTACGTCATGGCGATGGCCAGCAAGGGATGGGGCCGCGTGCTGTTCATCCTGGTGCTGCTGCCGTTCTGGATCTCGCTGCTGGTGCGCACCGCGGCATGGGTGGTGCTGCTGCAGAAGGAAGGCATCCTGAACGGCGCGATGCTGGCGCTGGGCCTGATCGATGCGCCGAAGCAGTTGATCTTCAACCGCATCGGCGTCTATGTGGCCATGGTCCACATCCTGCTGCCGTTCATGGTGCTGCCGCTGTACAGCGTGATGAAAAGCATCCCGCGCGACCATGCGCGCGCTGCCGAGTCTCTGGGGGCGACGCCGGTGAGCGCCTTCCTGACGGTGTATTTCCCGCAGACGGTGCCCGGCCTGGGCGCCGGCTGCCTGCTCGCCTTCATCCTGTCGATCGGCTTCTACGTCACCCCCTCGCTGGTCGGCGGCAGCGGCGACCAGATGATTTCCTCGCTGATCGCCGAATTCGCGCTGGGCACGGCGAACTGGGGCCTGGCGAGCGCGCTGGCGCTGGTGCTGCTGTGCTGCGTGGCGATCGTCTATCCGGTGTTCGGCCGCTATGCCGGCGCCCGCAACCTACGGCTGGGCTAGGGGCGATGGCGAGCATCCGCCCCTACCGCTCCCCGCTCGACCGGCTCGGCGCTGCCGCGGTGCGCGTGCTGGCAGGGCTGGGCTTCGTGTTCCTGCTCGCGCCGATCCTGGCGATCGTGCCGCTGTCGTTCAACGGCGGCAGCTATCTCAGCTACCCGCTACAGGGACTGTCGTGGCAGTGGTACGAGGCAGTGTTCGCGCCACGGCCCTGGATGCCGGCACTGTGGAACAGCGTGACGATCGGGTTGGCCACCACCGTGCTGGCCACCACGGTGGGCACCCTGGCCGCCTATGGCCTCAGCTACACCGACTTCGCCGGCAAGCGCTGGATCGGCGCCCTGCTGATCAGCCCGATGGTGGTGCCCGTGGTGATCACCGCGCTCGCGGTCTACCTGGCCTTCGCGCCGTTCGGCCTGGTGCAGTCGTTCTCCGGCCTGGTGCTGGCCCATACCGTGCTGGCGGTGCCGTTCGTGGTGATCACCGTCACCGCCACCCTGCACGGCTTCGACCGCAACATGGTGCGCGCCGCAGCCAGCCTCGGCGCCGGCCCGCTGGTCGGCTTCTTCACCGTCACCCTGCCGCTTACCGCCCCCGGCATCCTGTCGGGCGCCGTCTTCGCCTTCGTCACCTCGTTCGACGACGTGGTGGTGGCCCTGTTCCTCGCCGGGCCCGAGCAGTTCACCGTGCCGCGCCGCATGTTCAACGCCCTGCGCGACAAGCTGGACCCCAGCATCATCGCCCTGGCCGTCTTCCTGGTGGCGATCTCGGTGCTGCTGCTCGCCACGGTGGAACTGCTGCGCTGGCGCTCGGAACGCTTGCGGAGCCGACTGCAAGCCTGAAATGATGAAAATTAATAGTCAATCGTGAAGGAGACCCGTCCATGAAGCGCTTTCCAATGCTCATCGCCGCCGGCCTGGTGGCCACCCTGGCGACCGGGACGGCCCAGGCCCGCGACTTCACCGTCGTCGGCTGGGGCGGGGCCGCACAGGACCGCCAGCGCGATATCTACTTCGCGCCCTTCGCCAAGGAGCAGGGCATCGCCTTCAAGGAGGACACCTATCTCGGCGGCTGGGGCCAGTTCCAGGCCATGGGCGAAACCGGCCAGGTGCCGTGGGACGTGGTGCAGGTGGAAACCGCCGAGATGATCCGCGGCTGCGAGGAAGGCGTCTTCATGCCGCTGGACTGGAGCAAGCTGTCGTCCAAGGACTCCTACATCCCCCACGCCGCCACCGAATGCGGCGCCGGCACCATCGTCTGGTCGGTGCTGATGTCATACAACGCCGACCGGCTGAAGGGTAACGAGCCTACCGCGATGGCCGATTTCTGGAACACCCAGAAATGGCCCGGCAAGCGCGCCATGCGCCAGGGCCCTAAGCTCAACCTCGAAATCGCGCTAATGGCCGACGGCGTGAAGCCGGCCGACGTCTACAAGGTGCTCTCCACCCCCGCCGGCATCGACCGCGCCTTCGCCAAGCTCGACAAGATCAAGCCGCTGGTCCAGTGGTGGAAGGCCGGCGCCCAGGCCCCGGAATGGCTGGCTGCCGGCGACGTCGAACTCGCCGTCTCCTATTCCGGCCGCATCGCCAACGCCCAGAAAACCGGCGTGAACCTCAAGCCGATCTGGGACAACACCGTCTACGCCATCGACAGCTGGGTCATCCTGGCCAAGTCGCCGCACACGGAACTGGGGCACAAGTTCATCGCCTTCGCCAGCAACCCGGCCCGCCAGGTCGAAAGCGCCAAGCGCCTGCCCTACGGCCCCACCCAAATCGCCGCCACCCCGCTGCTGCCGACCGACGTGCTGGCTGGCATCCCCGCCGGCCCCAACCTGGCCACCGGCCTGTTCGGCGGCTCGCCGGAAGCCAACCAGTTCTGGGTGGATCGCCTGGAAGAACTCACCGAACGCTGGAACGCCTGGGTGGCGAAGTAAGTCCAAGGGCTTCGCCCCTGGACCCCAGCAGGGGGCCGAGCCCCCTGCACCCTCATGAATGGGGGCCTGGGGCCTCAGGCCCCAGCGGGGTCGAGGGGCAGAGCCCCTCGCCTTTACCTAAGCCAAGTCCGCCACCGCCGCGTGCCACTCCTTCATCGCCGCCACATGCGCCTCCCACGTCCGTCCGGGAATGCGCCTGTGATGGTTGCGGCCGAACGTGCTGTTCAACGTCACATGGGTCACGCCGGCATCCTTCCAGAACAGGAACTCCCGCCGCCACTCCGCCCGCCCGCCCTCGGCGGTCGACACCCACACTTCCAACCCCATCGCCGCCGGATCGCGCCCCGCCGCCTCGGTGAACCGCTTCAGCTTGTCGAATTCGGCCACCGCCTCCTGTCCCGGCGGATGCGCCAGCATCATCCAGCCGTCGCCCCACCTGGCGGTGCGCTGCAGCGTCACGTCCATATGCCCCCCGAACCATATCGGGATGCGCCGCTTCGCCGGCAGCGGGTTGATGCCGGCATCATCAATGGTGTGCCACTTCCCCTTGAAGGTCACATGCGGCTCGGCCCACAGCGCCTGCATCACCTGCACCTGCTCCTCGGAGCGCTTGCCGCGGTTGTGGAAGTTCTCGTTGAGCCCAACGAACTCCACCTCGTTCCAGCCCACGCCCACGCCCAGCCGGAAACGCCCGCCCGACAGCACGTCCAGGCTCGCCGCCTGCTTGGCCACCAGCACCGTCTGCCGCTGCGCCAGGATCAGCACCTGGGTGGAGAAATGGATGCGCTGGCACACTGCGGCCAGGAAGCCGAACGCCACGAACGGGTCGTGGAACAGGTCGGCGGAGGTGTTGCGCGTGCCCCAATCCGGCCGGCTCGCCACATTCACCCCCAGCACGTGGTCGGCGAGCATCAGGTCGTGATAGCCCGTCTCCTCGGCCAGCAACGCGAAGTCGCGCACCATGCCCGGCTCGCCGCCGATGTCGCCCAGTGGCAATGCCACGCCCAGTTGCATATCCGCGTCCCCTGCATGGTTGTCCCTTGATGCCGACTCTATAGACTGGACGCCGCCCGCAATAGCGCCACATGTGCTGGCGGGCCACATGGGGACGCAATGATGCTCAAGCTCGGATACAAGGCCTCGGCAGAGCAGTTCGCGCCGATGAAGCTGCTGGAATTCTCGGTCCAGGCGGAACGGGAAGGCTTCGATTCAGTCTTCATCAGCGACCATTTCCAGCCCTGGAAGCACACCGACGGCCACGCGCCGAACTCGCTGGTCTGGCTCGGCGCGCTGGGGGCACGAACCGAGCGCATCGTCATGGGCACCTCGGTGCTCACGCCGACCTTCCGCTACCACCCCTCCATCGTCGCGCAGGCCTTCGGCACGCTGGGCAGCATGTTCCCCGGCCGCGTCATCCTGGGCATCGGCACCGGCGAGGGGCTGAACGAGGTGCCGGCGATGGGCATCCACTGGCCGGAGTTCAAGGAACGCTTCGCCCGCCTGCGCGAATCGGTGCAACTGATGCGCAAGCTCTGGACCGAGGAGCGGGTTAGCTTCGAGGGCCAGTACTACAAGACCGAGAACGCCACCATCTACGACCGCCCGGAAACCCCCATCCCGATCTACGTCGCCGCCGCCGGCGCCATGATCGCCAAATACGCCGGCCGCGGCGGCGACGGCCTGATCTGCACCAGCGGCAAGGCGGTGGAGCTGTACACCGAAACGATCCTGCCCAACGTCGCCGAAGGCATCAAGCTCGCCTCGTCCCCCAAGCCCGACTACGACAACATGATCGAGGTGAAGGTCAGCTTCGACACCGACCGCGAACGCGCCCTGCAGGACACCCGCCACTGGGCCGCCCTCGCCTTGTCGGCCGAGGAGAAGATGACGGTCGAGGACCCCGTGGAAATGGAACGCCTGGCCGACGCCCTGCCGCTCGAGCGCGCGGCGAAGCGCTGGATCGTCTCCAACGACCCCGAGGAAACCGTCGAGAAGATCGGCTGGTATGTCGGCCTCGGCTTCCGCCACCTCGTCTTCCACGCCCCGGGGCCGGACCAGGCCCGCTTCCTGAAGCTCTACGGCGAACAGGTCCTGCCGCGCCTGCGCGCCAAGTTCGGCTGAAGGTGGCCACGTCCCTCGCCCTGCATGCGCTGCCGGGCATCCCGATGGTCCAGCCCGGCGATGACCTCGCCGCCCTGATCGAGGCTGCCCTCGCCCGCGCCGGCCTCGCCTTCCAGCACGGCGACGTGCTGGTGCTGGCGCAGAAAATCGTCTCGAAGTCGGAAGGGCGCATCGTCGACCTCGCCACTGTCACCCCCTCGCCCGAGGCCGAGGAACTCGCCGCCAGAACCCAGAAGGACCCGCGCGTCGTCCAGGTCATCCTCGGCGAAGCCGTCCGCGTCGTCCGCGCCCGCCCCGGCCTGATGATCGTCGAGCACCGGCGAGGCTGGGTCATGGCCAACGCCGGCATCGACCAGTCCAACGTCGCCCCGCTGGACGGCACGGCCCGCGTCCTGCTGCTGCCCGAAGACCCCGACGCCAGCGCCGAAACCCTGCGCGCCCGCCTCGCCGGGGCAGCAAATGCCGCGATCGGCGTCGTCATCAGCGACAGCTTCGGCCGCGCCTGGCGCCGCGGCACCGCCGGCATCGCCATCGGCGCCGCCGGCCTGCCGGCGCTGGTGGACCTGCGCGGCAATCCCGACCTGTTCGGCCGCACCCTGGAAGTCAGCATCATCGGTTTCGCCGACGAGATCGCCGCCGCCGCCTCCCTCCTCCAGGGCCAGGCCGACGAGGCCCAGCCCGTCATCCTGGTGCGCGGCCTGTCCTGGTCCCAGCCCGCCATGGGTGCGGCCCACCTCGTGCGCCCCGCATCGGAGGACCTGTTCCGGTGACGCGCGATCTCGTCCTCGCCCTGTCCGGCGGCGTCGGCGGCGCCAAGCTCGCCCTCGGCCTCTCCCACGCCGTGGCCCCCGAAAACCTGCTCATCGTCGCCAACACCGGCGACGATTTCGAGCATCTCGGCCTGTCCATTTCGCCTGACATCGACACCCTCACCTACGCGCTGGCCGGGCTGGACAACCAGACCCTCGGCTGGGGCCGTCGCGACGAGACCTGGTCGTTCATGGAAACGCTGGCCACCATCGGCGGCCCCACCTGGTTCCGCCTCGGCGACCGCGACCTCGCCCTGCATGTGCAACGCACAAGCCGCCTGCGCGCCGGCGAGGCCCTCTCGGCGATCACCGCCGACATCACCCGCAAGCTCGGCATCGCCCCGCGCATCCTGCCGATGAGCGACGACCCCGTGCGCACCCGCGTCCTGAGCGACGAGGGCTGGCTCGACTTCCAGGACTATTTCGTCGCCCGCCAGTGCAAGCCGGTGCTGCGCGGTCTGGCCTTCGCCGGGGCCGAGCGTGCCGCCGCGCACCCCGAATTCCTCGCCGCCCTCGCCAGCCCGCGCCTGCGCGCCGTGGTGGTCTGCCCGTCCAACCCGTTCATTTCCGTGGAGCCGATCCTCGCCCTCCCCGGCGTCCGCGCCGCCCTGGCTGCCTGCACCGCCCCCGTCGTCGCCGTCTCCCCCATCATCGGCGGCAAGGCGGTGAAGGGCCCCACGGCAAAAATGATGGCCGAACTTGGCATTGCCCCCGGTGCCGCCGCGGTGGCCCGCCGCTACGGCGACCTGCTGGACGGCTACGTGATCGACCTCCGGGACGCCGCCGAGGCCACCGGGCTGGCCCAGCGCACCACGCTTGCCCAAACGCTGATGTCCACGCTCGACGACAAGGTGGCCCTGGCACGCGTGGCACTCGACCTCGCCGATACGATCACCAAGGACCGATGACCGGCATCTGGGCCGTCGTTCCGGTCAAGGAACTCCAAGGCGCGAAGCAGCGCCTCGCCGCGTTCCTGTCGCCGCAGGAACGCCACCACCTGGCCATCACCATGCTGGAGGAGGTCCTGGAAGCCCTGGCCGGCGCCCGCCGCCTCGCCGGCATCGCCCTGGTAACCCTCGACAGCCACGCAACGTCCCTGGCCGCCGCCCGCGGCTGGCGCGTCATCACCGAGGGCGCCCGCGAAGGCCACACCGGCAGCGTCGATGCCGGCCGCCACCTGCTCGCCGCCGAAGGCTGCCCCGGCATCCTCACCCTGCCCGCCGACGTGCCCTGCGCCACGCCCGCCGAGATCGATGCGGTGCTCGCCGCCCACGGCCCCGACCCCGCCTTCACCATCGTGCCAGCCCATGACGAGCAGGGATCGAACGCGATCGTCGTCTCGCCCCCCCTGGCCGTGCCGCTGCGCTTCGGCGACAACAGCTACTTCCCCCATCTCGACGCCGCGCGCGCAGCCGGCATCACCCCCCGCGTGATCCGCCAGCCCGGCCTGGCGATGGATATCGACCATCCCGCCGACCTCGCCACCTTCCTGCGGCTGGAGCGCTCGCGCGGCACCCGCACGCGCGCCTACCTCGAGTCCATCGGCGTGCCCGCCCGGCTCCCCAGTCGCCCCGACGCCTGACCCAACGCAGCGCCTGACCCAACGCAGCGCCCGACCACCCCAGGCGTACCACCCACCAACCCGGCCCGCAGCCTTGCCTACCGGCTGGCAGCCAGCCGCTGCGCGTCGCGCAGGTGATCCCCGATAATCCGCGCCGCCGTCGCGGCCAGGCTGCGCAATTCCGCCAGGTCGCCGTCGGCGGCGTAACCGCGGTGCAGTTCCAGCGCCTCCTGGTGCGCCACCAACTGCTGGGTCAGGAACATCTGGCCGCGCAACTGGCCGGAGGATTGGCGCAGCAGATCGATCATCTCCTGCTGGCGCTCCGACATCACGGGAACGCCTACGCTCACCCCCAGCGCCTGGGCTGTCTCGCGCAGGCGCGTGCCCAGCGCGCCGTGATCGGAGACCAGCATCTCGCCGAACCGTTTCACCTCCAGGCTGGTGGCCGGGTCGCGCAGGATGAACTCGCTGGTGACACGCGCGAACAGGTCCACGGCGGCCGCCTTCGCCAGATATTCGGCGGTGAGGCGCGAGCCCCGCGGCGCCGTCACCATCGGCGGCGGCGTGGTCGACGGACTCGTCTGCGATGCCGGTGGCGCACCCGGCCTCGTCGTCCCCGGCGTTGCCGGGGCGGATGTCTGCGCAATTGCTGCCACCGACGCCGGGACAGCAAGCAGCAGGACAGCAAGGGTTACGCGCATTGGGTTCCTCCTCTCAGCCTTGGCGCGGTGGCATGCGCCGAACATTCCGCACCTGGCAGGCTCGATTCTGCCGGGCAACGGCTCTGTCGGGAGAACGGCTACCGACAAGAGAGGTTCCGACAAGACAGGTGCGGGGCAGCCTGCATGCCGCCGTGCCGGTGGCGTACGGCGGGCCGCACCGAAGGGCAGGTCATGCGTCAGACTTCCTACCGGAACCGTCACGAAGTATCGGCGCGCGGCAAATGAAACGAGCGGGAACTTTCCCCGCCCTTGGCCATTGTGACTCCGTCTTTCAATTTGGAGACTGGTGTGGCACCGAACGATATCTTCAATACCACCTACCATAACTCCACTTTGACGCGAAATGCACTATGCTTTTCGCACCTTCGGTGGGATTTTGTTTATCAACGTCCCCAACACCTGATGTCGCGACTTTCCCAGGAAATGCCGGTCATCTACTGGGAGGAGCCGCTGTTCGACCGCGATGCCCAGCCTCGCCTGGAATTGCTGCCCCGCGGCGCCGGCCTGACGGTGGCACGGCTGCACCTTCCCGAAGACATGTCCCCCACGGTCATCCGCGATGCGCAACGCCACCACCTCGACCTGCTGCTGCGCGACCGCGGCATCGCCCAGCCGCTGCTCTGGTACTACACGCCCATGATGCTGGCGTTCTCCGACCACCTGCGGTCCGATCTCGTCGTCTATGACTGCATGGATGAGCTGTCGGCCTTCAAGGGCGCGCCGTCGGGCCTGCGCGAGCAGGAAGCAGCACTGATGGCCCGCGCCAACCTCGTCTTCACCGGCGGCCACAGCCTCTACGAGGCCAAGTGCCGCCAGCACGACGACATCCACCCCTTCCCCAGCAGCGTCGACGCCTCCCATTTCGCCACTGCCCGCCACCCCCTCGCCGAACCGGACGACCAGCGTGCCATCCCCGGCCCCCGCCTGGGCTACTACGGCGTGCTCGACGAGCGGCTGGACCTGGCCCTGCTGGCGGCGGCGGCGGATGCCCGGTCGGACTGCCACTTCGTCATGCTGGGCCCGGTGGCCAAGATCGCGCCCGAGGACCTGCCGCGCCGGCCCAACATCCACTACCTCGGCACCAAGAAATACGACGACCTGCCCGCCTATGTCGCCGGATGGGCCGCGGCTCTCATGCCGTTCGCGCTGAACGAGGCCACCCGCTACATCAGCCCCACCAAGCTGCCCGAATACCTCGCCGCCGGCCGCGCCGTAGTATCCACGCCGATCACCGACGTGGTACGCCAGTACAGCGACATGCCGGGCGTGCACATCGCCGAGGGCCCGGCCGGCTTCACCGCCGCGATCGACCGGGCGCTGGCGCAATCGCCGACCGACCCGCGCTGGCTTGCCCCAGCCGATGCCATGCTCGCCACGATGTCGTGGGACCGCACCTGGGCGGCCATGTCGGCACTGATGTCGCGCAAGCGCCTGGCCGCCCAGGCGGTATCACAGCCAGGGCGGCGCGACTGGGCCGCACCAGTGGCCCCGCGCGTGGCACGACGGCCGGCTTTCGACTACCTCGTCGTCGGCGCGGGCTTCGCCGGCGCGGTACTGGCCGAACGCCTGGCGCGCGGCGACGGTGCGAGGGTGCTGGTGGTCGACAAGCGCCCGCACATCGCCGGCAACGCCTACGACCACCAGGACAAGGCGGGCCTGCTGGTGCACCAATACGGGCCGCACATCTTCCACACCAATGCGCCGCGCGTGGTGGAATACCTGTCGCGCTTCACCGAATGGCGCCCCTACGAACACCGCGTCCTCGCCGCCATCGGCGAACAGCTGCTGCCGGTGCCGATCAACCGCACCACGGTGAACCGCTTCTTCGGCCTGGCGCTGTCCGAGACCGAGGTGGCACGGTTCCTGGCCGAACGCGCCGAGCCGATCGCCGACATCCGCACCTCCGAAGACATCGTACTCTCCAAGGTCGGGCGCGAACTGTACGAGGCGATGTTCCGCGGCTACACCCGCAAGCAGTGGGGCGTCTTCCCCGACGCGCTGGACAAATCGGTGGCCGGGCGCATCCCGGTGCGCAGCAACGACGATGATCGTTATTTCAACGACACTTTCCAGCAGATGCCGCTGCACGGCTACACCCGGATGTTCGAGAACATGCTCGACCATCCCAACATCACGCTCATGCTGGGCTGCGACTTCCGCGACGTGCGCGACGAGGTCGAGTGGCGCCACCTGGTCTTCACCGGTCCGGTCGACGAATATTTCGACCACCAGCTTGGCCCGCTGCCCTACCGTTCACTGCAGTTCCGTCATGAAATGCTGGAATGCGCCCGCTTCCAGCCGGTCGGCGTGGTGAACTACCCCTCGCCGGACGTGCCCTACACCCGCATCACCGAATACAAGCACCTCACCGGCCAGCAGCACCGCCACACCAGCATCAGCTACGAATACCCATCCGCCGAGGGCGATCCCTACTACCCCGTGCCGCGCCCCGAGAACGCCGCCCTGTACGCCCGCTACCAGGCGCTCGCCGATGCCGAGCAGGACGTGAGCTTCGTGGGTCGGCTGGCAACGTATCGATACTACAACATGGACCAGGTCGTCGCCCAGGCCCTGACGGTCTACGAACGGCTGCGCGCCCGCACGGCCCAGCCTCTCCCCGCCCACGCCGCCAGGGCCTGACCGCATCCCACCGCGTGGGGGAACTCCGCCTCGCAAGCCGAGTTGACCTGCACGAGGCGCTGCGTCGCCGCCGACCAATCGCAAATCAGCAACAACTCCCATCGCAGGAGAGCGCCGTGTATCACCACGTCAAGAAACTCATGTATTCCGTGAACGTGGGCGAGGCCGACCCTCGCTTCGGCAACATGCTGCTGGAGCAGTTCGGCGGCGCCAACGGCGAACTCGCCGCCGCCATGCAGTATTCCATCCAGGGGCTGAACTGCGACGATCCCGGCCTGAAAGACCTGCTGATGGATATCGGCACCGAGGAACTCAGCCACCTCGAGGTCATCGGCAGCCTGGCGCGCATGCACCTGAAGCCCTCCAAGACCGACCGCGAAGCCGCCGAGGCCGACCCGCTGGTGGCCATCGCCGGCGGCGGCGGCGTCAACCTGTTCAACTCCCAGGGCAACCCGTGGACCGCCGACTACCTGAAGATCACCGGCGAGATCGACGTCGACCTGCGCAGCAACATCGCCGCCGAGGCACGCGCCAAGATCGTCTACGAGCGGCTCATCAACTTCTGCGACGACCCCGGCACCAAGGACGCGCTGCAGTTCCTGATGACCCGCGAGATCACCCACATGAAGGCCTTCATGCTGGCGCTCAACAGCCTGGGCAAGCCATCGCTCAGCATCGGCGAGATCCCGCCCACCCCCGGCCTGGTCGACCAGTATTTCAACGATTCCACGGGCGAGGACGAGCACGGCAACACCGACATGGTCGGCGCCTGGAACGACGACTCCGCCTTCGAACGCGTCGACAACCCGGCCTTCTCGCCCGAGGCGATCAAGGCGAACGGCGGCTGAACCAGCCCCAGCGCGATCCTGCGAGCCCCCGCGCAGGATCGCGGTCGATGCAGGCGCCCGCAGACCTAGGTTCGCGGATCGCTCTGCGGGTCGCGCCCGGGAACGGCCCCGTCATTGCGGTCGCCGCTGACCACATGCTGCCCTTCCCCCACCTTCGCCGGCCGGGCCGGGCCTTTTTTGTCCGGGTTGCCCGGCTTCGTGCTGTGCGTGCCGCCGGGATCGGCCCCCTCGGCCGGGTCGTTGCCGGTGGTCCGGGTCG
>Ga0105055_10002767_pt1 | contig 26989 bp, 21 predicted proteins | sample BON03_FD_78090 | JGI IMG/M metagenome (GOLD analysis project Ga0105055, IMG submission 78090) | Freshwater microbial communities from Lake Bonney liftoff mats and glacier meltwater in Antarctica - BON-03 | ecosystem: Environmental > Aquatic > Freshwater > Ice > Glacier meltwater | place: Lake...
CTCCGACTGGGTCACCGCAGCCATGCTTCGCAGCTTGAGCAACTCCGCAAAACGTGTCAGTGATGGATAAGGTTCGGTGGCAACACGACGAAAGTCGCGGCCCTTCTGGGTGGATGTGTTTTTTTGCATTACACCGACCATCCTTGCCCCTGAACCCCTCTCCCTCACGCCTATCCTCGGTGACTTACCCCAGCCCCAAAACACCCGATTCACTCCGCCGCAAAGCGGCTTCGTTCAACCCAGAGCTTGTCACAATGTAGGAATGAGTCACCTCCGCCCCTACTTCCAAGAACAAGGTAGGCGTCTTATCTTTCTGATACGCCAAGTAGCTAACCAGACCGCCCAGAGCCGAAAGTGATCCAATTTCCAGATGCTCAGGGTAGATACCATCTTCCAATAAAGCGGTTTGCGTCTCTAGAATCGCTTCGTTCGCCACCCCTCCAAACAAAACATCCTTCTGTGGACTCGGACGAGTGACGTCGAAGTCCGTGCCGTCACTAGCGTTAAGCACCACTGTCGTGTATTTCTCAGGATCGACCCGCAACTGCTGGGTGATCACTTCAGAAAAATATTCGGGATTCTTCAGGCGCTTGAGCTCCAATGTGACCCGACGCACTAACCGCTTCTGCGGATAGACACCGCAAGTCGCATGCAGATAGCTACTTGGAGATTTTTTTGGCTGAAGTTCCGCAATCGCTTTCATCAGAGCGGCCGCATCGCCAGCGGGGCATTCTCTAATCTCCTCCACCACCATCGGCACTTCCGTAGATGAAGTCCTGGCGATAAACACAGAATTGGAGCTGTATTCGACGAAAAATCCTTTCTGCTTGGCAGAGAACAGCATACGGCTGGGGTGAAATTAAAGTGTGTTAAACAATGCTAAACAGCCGATTAAGCCGAGCCTTCAAGGAGCTGTTTCCCACAATGATAGTGGTAGATAAGAGATTTAGATTCTCGATTAATAGGCGAAAATACAAGGCAAAAGGCGTCACACCGCCTGAGTGCAAAGCATTTGCCATTTCTTTAACACCTTCTCCCCTAACGAGAAAAGCCCGCCAATTTAAGGCGGGCTTTCCCAAAACTGAGATTAGGATTCGAATTCGCGATTCGAAACCTAGGCACAATCTACCAAGTGCGCTTCTTATGCCTGTTCGACTTAAGCCGCTTGCGGCGCTTGTGTTGCGACATCTTGAGACGACGTTTCTTTTTGAGATTGCCCATGGTTAAATAAAGTGAAGTTAAAAAAGTGCGCGTGCTGACCAAAGCTGTAAAGCCCGAAAACTAAACCGCCACATAATCTATGTAAACATTTGAAGAAAATATACTTACGTAAGTTTAATTCACTTCCATCAGATAAGACAATTCTCTGTGCACCCCATCCACCCTCAATCCTGGTTCCTAAAAGGCACTTCGAGTAGATTTGCGGCGCGGGTCATCGCCAGAAAGCAGGACACGGAGACGAGCGGAATGCCCAACAATTGCGCCGCGGCCTGCCGATAAATGTTCAATTGCCGACCATGTCGCTCCACTGCTCCATCCTTGGTTTCGTCAGTTTTAAAATCATAAACCCATGCATGCGATGGTTTCCCGCGGGGAGTGTAGTCGATCACGACCCGGTCAAAAACCCCACTCACCCATGTCCCCTCCAGCACGATTTCAAACATACGCTCGCGCCACACCCCAGCCCCGGCGTCTCTCGTCCACAATTCGGTAAATTCCGGCGCCTCCAAACATTCGAGCGCATGAAGACCAACCTCCCCCTGCCCTGCCCACCGTTCTCGACATGCTGCGATCTCCTCCGCGCCCAACCACTCGACTTCGGCCAGCAAGGCATGTAAACGATGTCCGAATTCTGCCGCTGTCCCTCCTCGCTTCAGGGCAAATAGCATCGAAGCGGGTAGCACCCCGGACTTCCCATCACTAGGCCGCCGCGCGATCAATCGTGGGGATTTCCTCACTTTAAGCGGATCTAGACATTGAGCGATCGTTTCAACCTGTGACGGCTCTTCGGTCAGCTTCAGTTGACGATGCCACTTCGAGTCACCCGAGCTGAATGATCCAGTAAAGCTCTGATCGCCTACTATAACCTCCGTCTCATCTTCCTCGAGTGTTTCCGTGAGTAGTTTCGTAAAGTTCTGCGAGGTGGATTTCTTCGGAGGTTTGATCACGAGATAAAGTCCCCGCTTCGCCCGCGTCATCGCCACGTAGAGCAATGAAAGTTTTTCATAACACCCTGCGGATTCGGCTTCGCGTATCTGAGCCGCGAGCACTTCATCGCAATTCGCAAAGTCCTTGGTCGGCATATCCATTACCCACTCGACGTCATGATCCGCCGACCGACGCACGGTCAAACCGGCGCGCGCCTGATTGAGCTTTTGCCCTTCAAGATCAGGTAGAATCACCACATCAAAGCCCAGCCCTTTCGACTTGTGGATCGTCATCACCCGCACCACCGCAGCAGAATCGGCTTCGCGAACCGTATGCCGCGACATGAATTCAACAAACTCCGCGACATCGCATGACCCCGTCGCATCAAATTGCGAGGCAGCCGCGAGGAATTGGCGCGCCCGCAGGCGGCTAAACGCATCGGCTCCATCGAGCTTCGTTTGGAGTTTCCGCCACCAACGGCGGCAGGTCTCCTCAAAACCATTCGCGTAGAGTTGCGCAACTAATTCCAAAGTAAGTCTCGCGGGTGTCGTGATTCCAGCTGCCTCTAGCACTCCGCCCAACGGCGTCATCTTCACATGTTCCCAGGACAACGTATCGCCCGGATAAGCCGCTGCCTTAACCATCGCCAGCAGTGCCGCCCCCACCGGGTTATCCACACACACATGTAAATCTGCTTCGGCCACCGCAGGCAGTCCTCCCTCGCGGCGCAAATAATCGGCCAGCCCTGCGGCCGTCGTATTTTTCTGCACAATCACCGCTACAGACAGCCCCTTCTCCAGCGGCTGAATCTCCTGCAAGAGATCCAGCGTGATCGCAAAGCGCTCCGCCTCATCCTCGCCATGGAGCAGCGCCGCCTGCCCGTTCCGTTCCGGTTTCGCCGTCGAATGGTCGCGCCACTCCTGATTCCACGCCTGCGACGCCTCTCCGGGAAACATCTCCGTGAGCACCGCCCTGTCGCCGAACACCTGATTCACCATCTCAATCACCGGCGGCCCCGAACGCCACGATTGCTCAAGATGCTTTTCAGAAATCGTCCCACCATCTCCGGCATTGTAACGATTAAAAATCTCCCGAAACAAACGCGGATCACCACCACGCCATGCGTAAATCGATTGTTTCACATCGCCGACGTAAAACAAACTTCGCGCCCCGGTAGGATCCTGCACGGCTTCATCGATCAGGTTTTCCAGCACCGACCATTGCGCAAAACTGGTATCCTGAAATTCGTCGAGCAGCCAGTGGTCGATCTCCCCATCGAGTCGAAAATCGATCAGCAATCGTCCCTCATCATCACCCTCGCCCGAAAGCACCCGACCACCGGATTTGGTCGGCAGTAACAGTCGTTGCACATCGGCAAAGCTAAGTTTCCCGGCCCGCCGGACAGCCTGATGATAAGTCGATTCGTAATTATCAATGATCGAAAAAATACCCTGCGTCATCCCCAGCCGGCGCAACAATTCCGCCCCGACGATCGATTGCACCACCTTGCGCAAAGCCGCCGAAGCTGCCTCGGAGAGCTCCTGTTTTTTTCGCTCCACGGTGAGTATCCGCAGCTCCGGCCACGCCTTGAGCACGTTACCAAACAGATACCCAAGCCCCTTCCCCATCGGCACCCCAGGAACCCACGCCACCGCCTCATCAAAAAACGTATCCCAACGAGCTCGCTGCTTCTCATTGAGATCGGCCCCGACTAGTTCCGCCTGCAACGATTTCAGCGCCATCTCGCGATCCTTGACTCCCTCAATCCACGCACTCCCCTGCGGCCAGATACGAGCCGGATTCCCCCATAACTCACCATCCTGCGCATCGAGAAACGCATCCTGATACTGCTCGATAAACTGCGTGAGCCGTGCCCCGGGTCGTTTCTCATCCGTGCCAATCGTCGCCAGTTTAAAGGCTTCGATGAAATTTTTCTGCTGTTCAGAAATCGGCCCACTGCGCGTGAACATCTGCCGGATCACCCGACCACGTTCCACCTGCTCCGCATAATTTTGCAGCACCTCAAATTCGCCCGACAGCCCGAGCTCGAGTGGGAAATTTCGGGCGATGCGGGCGAAGAAACCATCAAAGGTGCCAAGCCGCAGTCGGTGCATCACCTCCACCAGCTGGCGCAACAGCGCGAGAAACTCCGCGCACCCCATACCCTCGACCTCGATTTCCTTGGCGAGCTGTTGAGCAATCGCATCATCGCGAGCCGCCGAGGCGAGTTTTCTAAGGATCTGATCAAAGAATTCTCCCGCGGCTTTACGGGTAAAGGTCAGCGCGACGATCCGCTCGGGTTTGGCTCCGAGTGCGAGTAATCGCACGAATCGATTGGTCAACGCATACGTCTTTCCTGAACCCGCCGAAGCGAGAATCATCTCGTGGCCAATCTTCATGACGCCGCCTCCGGTTTAGCCGTGGTGAGATTTTCGCAATCCACACTGTCCTCTGCTCCGTTGTGAAACAACGTGCCGAAATCGTCCCAGTCCAGCTCGCGCCCACGTAGCTCACGTGGAGGCCAGAACTCACTCGCCATGATGGCCGAAGTCACCCCCTCCACGCATGTCCATGCCGCCGAAGCCAAATCGTTATCGTAGTCCTCCCAGAGCTCGACGTTGGTTTCCGTCACCGCTTTCGGCAGGTTAAAATAGCCGCAAGTAATCACCGCACCCGGATAGATCGCGGCGACCGCTCTCTCATAAAGCGGCAGTTGCAAATCGATCCATTCCTTCGGCTTCGCGTGGACCTCCACGACGGCCCACGCGACCTTGTCGGGATCCGTCGCCGTGCGCAGATGCGCCTTCGCTGGATTCACCGGAGAATCCGAAGTTTTATAATCAAGCACCCGCACCGCCCCCGTCTCTTCATGACGATCGATCCGGTCGATCTTACCGCTGATCGTCAGACCGTTCACCGGCACTTCAAACTTCTCTTCCACTTTCTGAATCACCCAGCCCTCGCTGCGAATCTGGGCCTGCACTTCGGCCGCATGCGCCAGTCGCTGACGAGCTGATTCCATCTGCACGACCAAGGGCAGCGAAAACTTGCGCCCGTATCGCTTCCGCGCTTCCCGATCCAACGTGCTCAACAGAAAATCGCGTAATACCTTCGCCTCCGTGCAATCGCGCAACGACACCTCATTCCCCATCGCCTCAAGCGCGGCGTGGCAGAGCGTGCCAAAGTCCATCGCATCCAGTTCACTCTTCGCCGGATCGACCCCCTGCATGCCCATCACCCGCGAAAGATAAAATCGAAAGGGACAGTCCAACCATGATCGCAGTGCGGTGACTGCCACCCGCGAGGGCACCTCAACTTGGGGCACCCGAAGCTTCCAAGCGCGTCGCCACGCGAGATTGGCCCCGGCCGTCGATACGTCTTTGAAAAGAAACTCAATCCGCGCCGGTAATTCCACATCCGCACAACGCAGCAACAATCGCGACGGCTTCAACGGGTCACCGGCCACTGAGGTCTTGCCCAATAGCAAATCGAGTCGCCCGTGAGTCGCACGACTGGCCGCGATCGCCTGCAAATAATACGCATCGCAGGCAAACCGCATCGCGTTGGTTTTCAGCCCAAGTAGCTCGCGCAGTCCTTCCGGCAAAAACGGATCGCCCACGACCGCATCAGGCACCATCCCGTCATTCAGGCCAGCGACCAGCAAATGCGGCGCATCCTCCCAGATCAATTCGAGCCAGCCTTGCAGTTCCACGGCGTGCGCAGGTTTTTCAGCAAACCGCACGCATTCGCCATAGAGACGCAGCGCGAGTTCCCAGCCATCTGCCGGAGACAGCTCGGCCAACCCTGCAGAGGCCTTCGCGATATCCGCCATCACTCCGGCCCACGCTTCCGCGGCTTCAGCCAAATCGGTATCGGCCTCTTTAGTCATATCGAGTTGCCGTGCTCCAAAAATCTCCGCGAGCACCGCTGCCGCGTTTTCCGGGAAGGCTCCTTTGCGCAAACGCTGCCGTAAATCGTAGATCGCCTTCAGTTCATCGCCCCCGCGCCAGTGCCGGTTTGCCTCACCCAAATCCGGCGGCAAGTGATTCGATTGCAATCGATCCATTGCCTTCAAAAAGCCCGTCGTCGAAAATGCCTCGCCACAATAACTCCGCAAATATCCCCACAGCGCCGGATGGCGCGACAGACCCAATACGGCGGTAAACGAATCCTCCCGCGCGAGAGTCGCCAACCCGCTCAGCAGTTGTCCCAGCAAATCGCCCCGACGCGTTCGTCCCTCGGGATTGTAGCCCGCGAGCTCGTTTTCACGCAGTGCGCTTTCGAGCAGCGGAAAGACTTCCGGATCGACCACCCCCACACCCAAAATTCCCGTATCCTTAGCGTATTTTCGCGCGGTCTCCACCACGCGCGCCACCTGATCTTCAGGATTGGCGCAGAGCTGCACATGTTCCTCAAAGCGTTCCAACTGCAACGTGCGTTCTGCCCAATATTCCGGTTGAGGGCGCCCCCAGTCATCGAACGCCCCCTCCTCTTCTTTCGGCGCATAGACCACAATCTCCAGTGGCACATTCTGCGCATGACGGGCCAATACCTTCAGTGCAATCGGACGCGGATCGGGTGTCGCCATCAACACGATGCGCTCCACGCCAACCGGCAGTTCGGCAGTTTCCACCCGCTCGATCTTATCCTCCGGAATATCGCGTAATTCCAATGCCGCGAGCTTCTCGCCGTGCAAACGATCCAATTTCGCGATCTGCCGCCAACGCGCCATTTCTGGAAAGGTGGATTCCACCCGGTGCGGCACATCTCCGAGATGCAGTCCCACTTCGGACAGCGTAGTTTGTAGCCCAATAAATTCCTGTGCCAAACGCAGCGCCCAGCCGAAATTACGTTCAGGAGGTTCCACGGGAAAAACCGCTCGATACCCCGCCAAATCTATTTCACGAAACACCGTCACCCACGCGAGCAACGATTCCACCCGCGACGCCACAGTCGGTGACGCCTCTCCCCCAATCAACCCATCCAGCGAAATAACCTGAGGAGGAAACACCGCCTGCCCCTGCTCTGCCGCATAGCCCGCCAGCGCCTCGCGCAAACGCCGGCCCGACTGACGAGTGGGCACCAGCACTACTATCGTCGAAAGATCGAGCGCCGTATGGCCATCCCAGTCGGTCGCCAGATACTCTACCGCTTGCGGGAGCAAAGGTCGGTTCCACGACAGAAAATACCGATGGATTCGGTGAGAATCGGACATCATAAGGGAAAGGGAGAACAACAAGGGATACCACGCATTACGAGGCACAATCTATCAACATTGCTGGGACATCCGCCGTCCCATGCTCATTCTTTTCTCAAAAATGATCCATCTGAGACCTAAAAACAAAAAAACCGCACATTGATGGTGCGGGTCTCGATTAAATCCGGTTGAACGGAAAATTACTTGGCGGCGATTTTTTTCGCACCGGACGCTTTGGCGCGACTTGCGGCGTTTTTGTGCACGATGCCAGACTTTACGGCACGATCCATCGCGGATGCGTAGGCGGATACAGCCGATTGGATGGCTGCAGCATCGTCGCCTTCAGACACGGTCATGAACTTCTTACGAAGCGTCTTCAGGCGAGTCTTGGTGATTTTGTTGCGGGCGGTCAAACGGACGGTCTTGCGAGCGTTTTTGATAGCGGATTTCGTATTTGCCATGGTCAGATAAAATTAAGGTCGGTCAAACACTCAAACCACAGACCCATAGTCAACGGTTATTTATAGGATACCTCAGAGGAATTTCGCTTTGCCACCACCGGTTTGCGAGAGTTTCCTGATCAACACTCCACTCATGTCACGGAAAAGCCGCCTAATTCTCATTTTCCTGTTTGCCTCCCTTTGCGGTGGTTTGGGGCTGGGAATAGTGGCCCTAAACGCCTACGAACGTAAGGAAACCACCGAGGTTCTCGAGCAGATCAAGATCCAACGCTCCTCTATACTGGATCAGGTCAATCAGCTACAGGGCGAGTCTCTGAACCAATTCATCTATGAATATGCCCAATGGTCGGAAGTCGTGGATTTTCTGAATGGCGAGGCGCCCGATCTAGAATGGGTCGAAGATTATATTCACTCTGCCCTCGAAGTTTTTAATGCTCAAGCCGCCTGGTTCTTCCGCGCCGACGGGCAGCTTTATTACAGTGTGGATGTTGATAACTTCCACGAAGGCCGCGCGCCTCTGCCGATTCCGTTTGAGTTTCTAGAGCTCCCCTTTCGCGAAAAACAACATCTTCATTTTTTCTACAAGCTCGATGGCGAGTGGTATGAGATTCGCGGAAGCTGGGTCGAACACTCCAGCGGATTGGTTTCGGAATCCACCCCAAAGGGCTATTTACTCATTGGCCGCAAGTGGGACGCCGCCTTTCTAAAACGGCTCTCCGTCTTGACTGATAGCAGAGTGACATTCGATCACCATCAACACACCAGTGGACATGAGAAGCCCGGTTCCTCTAATTTCCACCTGCATCGCGATTTGCCCGATATCAATGGGCAGCCACTGGGAGTCCTCGATGTCTATTACAATTCGCCAGAATTAGAGTTTTTGGTCGCAAGTGATCATTGGGAAACAACCATTTTCCTCATCTATGGTATTTTGGTTATCCTCGTGGTAATCCTCTTCACCCAACACTGGGTTTTACGCCCCCTTGGCCAAATTAAGGCCAGTCTGGCCCTCGGCAAGATCGAGCCGGTCAACTCCCTACTCAAAGACGATGCTGAGTTCGGACAAATCGCGCGGCTCGTTCGTCAATCCTTCAGCGATCAAGGCAAACTCACTGCATCGCTCGATGAGCGCGCGCGACTTGGACGCGATCTTCATGACGGCGTGATTCAAACGCTCTACGCCACGGGTATGACCATGACGAGTATTCGGCGCCATATCCGCAAAAACCCCGAGGTCGCCGAAGAACTCATTGATCAAACCAGAAGCGAGCTCAATGCCACGATCCGCGACATGCGCCACTTCATTTCACGCCTCGAACCCGAGGAATCCTTATCGCCCAGTTTTGAAGATGCCGTCACTTCGCTCTTGGAGTTTATGCAAGGCGGGCGCGACATCAATTTCGCCACCGAAGTGGACACCCGTTTGGCCGACGAAATACCCGTTGAAATTCGAGCCAACCTACTCCAGATCATTCGCGAGGCTGTGAGCAATGCCATCCGTCATGGCGAGTGCCGCAATCTCAAGGTCACCCTGATCAAGGAGCAGGAAAAGATCAGGCTCGAAATCGCCGATGACGGCACAGGCTTCTGCCCCGGCGAGGCCTCCACCTCTGGGCTCGGTATCCACAACTTTCGTGAAAGGGCGCAGGAGTTGAACGCCACTCTCGACATTGACAGTCAGCCTAATCAAGGTGCCCGTATCATCTTTCTCCTCTCTCCCCTCTAATTTATGATGACAGCGGCTGCCACCATTCGAGTTCTCTTAGTTGATGATAGCGCTTTGGTGAGACAAGGAGTGCGCGCTGTGATTACTTCTGAGAGCGAGGGTTCGATCGAGGTCGTGGGAGAAGCTGATAGTATTCGTGGCGGCATGCGCGCGATCCGTGAGCTGAAACCAGATGTTGTGCTGCTCGATATCCGCCTGCCCGATGGCTCTGGTATAGATGCCTGTCGCACTATCATCAAAGAGGTTCCCGCCAGCCGTGTGCTCATTCTCACCTCGTTCACCAACGACAATCTCGTTTACGACGCAGTCATCGCTGGGGCTCAAGGCTACCTGATGAAAGAGATCGATCCCACGGGTCTCATCAAAGCCATCACTGATGCCGCCGCTGGTAAATCCGTGCTCACGAGCGACGTTACCTCACGTGTTTTGCGGATGATCCGCAACAAAGATGGCGACACCAAGCCCAACGAATTGGCTTCGCTTTCCAATCAGGAAGGTCGCGTGCTCGCACTGGTAGCTGAAGGGCTCACCAATAAGGAAGTCGGCGAGCGCCTCAAACTTAGCGAAAACACCGTGAAGAACTATTTGGTGAGTGTATTTGAGAAGCTCAACGTAAAGCGGCGCTCCCAGGCCGCCGCGCTCTATGTGCAAGTCACTCAATCGCACAATAGGTCCAAATAGAGATCGCCGGATCGAAAATAAGCTAGTTTTGGGGCCGATAAGCCGGATTCTGTTCCTCCTGCTTTCACAGGATTTGGCTACCATTTGTCTCAACGCCTAACTTGCGTCAGGCCCTGCCCTGCCAAGCTCGCAAGCGAACCAAGCAAGGTGCGGCATACCCGAGACCATAGACGGGCCGCCCGGTCTCCTATTTTGCCTTGCACCGAATGGGGTTTATCCTGCCGTCGCATTCACATCCGACGCGGTGGGCTCTTACCCCACCATTTCAACCTTACCCAGCCGAAGCCGGGCGGTATATTTTCTGTGACACTTTCCGTCACCACACATTGAAATGTAGTGCCCGCGCTTGAGTGATCTTGCGCGGCATCCTGCCCTATGGTGTCCGGACTTTCCTCTCCGAACTTTGGCCCGCGCGGTTTTACCCGCACATGGAATCAAAGAACTCGGAGCGATAGCCTGGCCCCAAAACTAGGATTCCCAATAAACCAAACGCGAACACTGGTCGCAAGACGCGAGTTCATTATCTGCCGACTTTCCTCGCGAGGTGGATTCAACATCCGAAGAGACCTTGAGATGACATCCCCCGCATTTCCCGTTCTTCAGCGGCACGCATACCGGCATGTAAAGTTTCGCGATTCGATCGTAGAGTCCTAAAGCCCGGTCTTCAACTGGCTCGCGGGCCGTAGCGACCTCCGCCTGCACCGTGGTTAGCTCGCTCTCTAAATTCGTTTTCCGCTCTCCCAATGTCGCGATCTGGGCCTTATGCCCGACGATATTCTCCTGCAACATTTTTTCTGCGGCTTCGAAGCGCTTTTTCGACTCATCAATCGCATACATGATCCCGAGCTCTTTCTCCTCCATTTCGCTCACTTGAGCCTCGGTGGTCTCGATCTGATTCCCCAGAGCCTGATACTCATCGTTTTTCTTCACCGCACTCTGCTGGGTGCGGTATTTTCCGAGCTTGTCCTCGGTGGATCCAATCTCGGTCTCCAATAATTTCTTGTCGGTCTCCAGTTGTCTAAGCTCCATGCGAGCTTCCTCAATCGCGGTTTTCTCGGCCGCGATTTTGTTTTCTACGATTACTACGTCTTTCGGGACGGCTTGTAATTGGGCCTCGAGGGCGATGCGGCGACCATCGCGATCTTGGAGAATAAGTAGCTTTTCGAGCACAGGGCTAAGCATAGGTGCGGCGAGCTTGCTGGTGTCCCCCCACCGGTCAAACGAAACTCTCGCTCCATAGGCAATTAAAACGCCGTTAAATCATGCTTTTCATCAAAAATAACCCTCGCTTGCCCTTCGCAATCAGCCAACAATTTTCCTTTCCGTAACTCACTTTTACCGACTCATACATGTCCGATACCTCCGACTCCCAAAACTTAGCCAATAACAAGGCTGGCGCCGAAGCTTACGACGCCTCTCAAATCCAGAAACTCGAAGGCCTCGAGGGCGTTCGCAAGCGGCCCGATATGTATATCGGTGATACCAACGAACGCGGCTTGCATCACTGCGTTTTCGAAATCGTGGATAACTGTATCGACGAAGCCCTCGCGGGATTTGCTCACGGCGTGAAAGTCGCGATTCACCTCGATGGATCCTGTTCAGTTTCCGACGACGGTCGCGGCATCCCGGTTGATACCCACCCGAAATACAACATGCCCGCTCTCGAGCTCGTGCTCACCAACCTGCACGCCGGCGGTAAATTCGGTAAAGGCGCGTATCAAGTTTCCGGCGGCCTTCATGGCGTCGGCGCCAAGTGCGTGAATGCGGTTTCCGAATGGTTCGAGGCCGAAGTGCGCCGCGATGGCAAGGTGCACCAAATGCGTTTCTCCCGAGGCAAGACGACAGAGAAGATGTCCATCATTGGAGATACGAAGAAGACCGGCACGAAGATCACCTTTAAGCCCGACTCGGAGATTTTCCAGACCACCCGCGAGTTTCAATACGATATCCTCGCTAAACGTCTCCGCGAACTCGCCTTCCTCAATCCCGGCGTGAACATCGATCTCGACGACGAGCGCTCCGAGAAAAAGGACAACTTCTTTTTCAAAGACGGCATCACGGAATTCGTGCGTTACCTCAATCAGAACAAAACTGTTCTGCACGAAAACCCGATCACGTTCAGCGACTCAGCACCCAACGAAACCAACGATGAGCTACCCGATATCGTCGTCGATGTTTCCATGCAATACAGCGATGCCTACAACGATCAGGTCTACGCTTACGCCAATTCGATCTACAACATCGAAGGCGGCACTCACCTTTCTGGTTTCCGCACCGCGCTGACCCGTGTGATCAACAGCTTCGCCAAAGCCAACGGCTTGTTGAAAGACAAGGACCCCGCGATCACGGGTGACGATGTGCGCGAAGGTCTCGTCGCGGTCATTTCCGTGAAAGTGCCTGAACCGCGTTTTGAAGGACAAACCAAGACCAAGCTCTCCAACGGTGAAGTGGATGGCATTGTCCAAAGAATCGTCGGGGAGAAACTCCGCATCGCCCTCGAAACCACGCAAGGCCTCGCCAAGCGCATCATCGACAAAACTCTCATGGCTGCTCGCGCACGGGAGGCCGCCCGTAAAGCCCGCGAAACGATCCGCAAGGGGGCACTCTCCGGCCGCGGACTCCCCGGCAAACTCGCCGACTGTTCTGAGCGCGATCCCTCCCTGACCGAAATATACATCGTGGAGGGTGATTCCGCTGGCGGTTCCGCCAAGCAAGGCCGCGATCGTCGCACTCAAGCCATCCTGCCTCTCCGTGGTAAGCTGATTAACTCTGAGAAAGCCCAGCTCGACAAGGTGCTCAACAATGAGGAAATCCGAACTCTGATCACCGCACTAGGCACCGGCATAGGCACGGGCGATGATGCCTCCGCCTTTAATGCCTCCAAGAGCCGCTACCACAAAATCATCATCATGACCGATGCCGATGTGGATGGCTCCCACATTCGCACGCTTCTACTCACCTTCCTTTACCGTCAAATGCGCGGCCTGTTCGATATGGGCTACATCTACATCGCCCAACCCCCACTCTACAAAATCAAGCGCAAACGCCGCGAGCAATACATCGACAACGATGAACAGCTCAACCGCATCCTCCTCGAGCTCGGCACCGAAGATCTCATCCTCACCCGATTGGAAGACGGGCATCAATTCGCCCCTGCTCAAATCGATACCATCGTCGAAAACCTCACTGTTCTCGAAAAACTCGGAGTGGGTGTCACGCGTTACGGAGCCTCCCTCGCCGATTACCTCGATCAGCACGACAAAGCCACCCATGCCTTGCCGCGCTACATCGCTCGGATTCGGATCGGGAGCGAAGAGACTTACGATTTTCTCTTCGACGAAGAGGCTCGCGCCGAGTTTGGCCGCGCTAATGGTCTCGATGCCGATCTCGACGATCAAACCGATATTCCTCTCACCGCCGCGAGCAAAAATGCTCCGAATCCGAAGCGGATCACCATCCACGAGATCTTCGAGAGCACCGAAATGTCGAAACTCCTCCAAGGGGTCGCCGACATCGGCCTCGATATCAACCGCTTCAAAGCGACAGAGGAGCCCCGCTATCTGTTCACGGAAAACATCGGTCTCAAATCTGAAACAAAAACCGAGCTTTTTAGCCCGCTCGATATTGTTTCACACATCCGAACCCTCGGTCGCAAAGGTCTCACGATTCAGCGCTATAAGGGTCTCGGTGAAATGAATCCCAAGCAACTCTTCGAAACGACCATGGATCCCGCGAAGCGCCGCCTGCTCAAAGTATCCGTCACCGATGCGGCCAAGGCCGATGCCCTCTTCACCCTCCTGATGGGTGACGAAGTCCCGCCCCGTCGTCGCTTCATCGAAGACAATGCCCTCAACGTCCAATACCTAGACGTCTAAGTCTCGGGCACCTTTCTCTACTCACTACTTTTCTGAATGTCATCCAACTCTGAAAACCTCATCTCGGCCAATCTGACCGATATCATGCAGACTGCCTACATCGAGTATTCGATGTCGGTTATCGTCGCACGCGCGCTGCCCGATGCGCGCGACGGTCTCAAGCCTGTGCAACGCCGCATCCTTTACGCCATGTTGCGTGAAGGCCTTCTGCACAATAGACCTTTCGATAAGTGCGCCGGTGTCGTGGGCGAAGTGCTGAAGAACTATCACCCCCATGGTGACTCCTCGGTTTACGATACCCTCGTGCGTCTCGCGCAGACCTGGGTCATGCGTTACCCGCTGATCGATCCGCAGGGCAACTTCGGTTCTGTCGATGGCGATCCTCCAGCAGCCTATCGTTACACCGAGTGTCGTCTGAATGAAGTCGCCGAAGACCTCACGAAAAACATCGAGGAAGACACCGTTGATTTCGCCCCCAATTACAAGGAATCGACCACCGAACCCACCGTTCTTCCGGCTGCGCTTCCCAATTTGTTGATGAATGGTTCGACCGGTATCGCGGTCGGCATGGCGACTAACATCCCGCCACACAATCTCGACGAACTCATCGAAGCCACCTGCGCGATCATCGACAACCCGGGCATCACCGTCGATGAACTCACCGAGATCGTCCAAGGCCCGGACTTCCCCGGCGGTGGTTCGATCGCTGGGCGCGAAGGTATCCTCAGCTACTTAAAGACAGGTCGCGGCATTGTCCGCATCCGCGGCAAATCGCATACCGAGGAAACCAAGACCGGTATGGAACAGATCGTTATCACGCAAATCCCGTATAACGTAAACCGCGCCAACCTCGTGATTCGCATCGCCGATCTCGTCGGCGATAAGATCCTCGATGGGATTCGTGATCTTCGCGATGAGTCCGACGAAAATACGCGTATCGTCATCGAGTTGAAGCGTGGCGAACAGGCCCGCCCGATCCTCAATCAGCTTTTCCAGAAGACCGCACTCGAATCTTCATTCGGTGTCACGCTGCTCGCGCTTGATCAAAAGCGTCCGAAGCAGATGAACATCAAGGAGCTCATCAACTGCTACATCGAGCATCGTCGCGACGTCATTACCCGTCGCACGCGTTATCGTCTCCGCCAGGCCGAAGATCGCGCCCATATTCTCGAAGGTTACATCATCGCCCTCGATAATCTCGACGACTTTGTGAAGATCATCCGCGCCTCGGCCAATCGCGCCGAAGCCAAGGAGAAGTTGATGGCGAAGTATCCGCTCTCCGAGCGCCAGACCGATGCCATCCTTGAACTCCGGCTTTATCAACTCACCGGCATGGAGCGCGGCAAGATCGAAGCCGAATACGCTGATCTCATGGTCATTATCACCGAGCTTCGCAGCATCCTCGCTTCCGAAGAGAAGCTCTTCGCGCTGATCAAGACCGAGCTGCTCGAAATGAAGGCGAAATACTCTTCCCCACGACGCACCGAAATCACCGCAGCTCTCGGCGAATTCCGCATGGAAGACGTCATCCCCAACGAGGGATGCATCATCACGGTTTCTCATCTCGGCTTCATCAAGCGCACGCCGGTCGTCGACTACCGTTCTCAAAAACGTGGAGGCAAGGGCATCATCGGCACCGATACTTACGACGAGGATTTCGTCGAGCATCTGTTCACCGCTAGCACGCACGATTACATCCTCTATCTCACGACCAAGGGTCAGTGCCTCGCCAAAAAGGTTTACGAAGTCCCTGAAGGCTCGCGCACCTCGAAGGGTAAGTCTGTGACTTCCTTCCTGCGCCTGACCGAAGGTGAAAAGATCGCCGCGATGATCTGCGTGCAGGACATCAAGACCGAGATGAACCTCGTGATGGCCACTTCCAAGGGTATCACGAAAAAGACCAAGCTTTCCGATTACGGCAACGCGACCCGCGAAGGCGGTTTGCGCGGTATCAAACTCGACGACGACGATGCCTTGATCGGTTGCGTGCTCACGAAGGGTGACAGCGAGGTCATCCTCGTCAGTAACAAGGGCCAAGCGGTTCGCTTCAATGAAGACGGCCTGCGCACCCAGGGTCGCGATACCCGTGGTGTCACCGGCATGCGTTTCAAAATTAAGGACGACTTCGTCCAATCGATTCAAGTCTGTGATCCCGAAGCGCGTCTGCTCGTTGCCCGTCAAGATGGCATCGGCAAACGCACTCAATTCGAAGCTTACCGTCTCACTAGACGTGGTGGTTCGGGTGTGATCGCGATCAATCTTCCCGATGATGGTTCCGTCACGGTCGCCGGCGCGATCAGCGTGAAAGAAGAAGACGAAGTCATGCTTCTCACCACCAAGGGTCAAAGTATCCGCACCCGAGTGCGCGAAATTCGTGAAACCGGGCGCGGCGCCAAGGGCGTCAAGTTGCTCAACCTCGCCAAGGGGGACAGTATCCTGACCATCGCTCGGATCGTCGAAACCGAAGAGGAGCAGGAAGCTGCTGCCCTCGGTGAAGCGGCTGCCAACGAGACCTCCGAATCAGGCACGCCTGAGGTCATCCCAGAGACACCAGAAAATAACGAAACCACGGAGTAATTTTCAGCCCGGCATTGGCACCATCGCCAATGTCGGGTAAGTTACCCTTCTAGATATCGTCATGGCTGGTCGAATCTCTACTCTCCTCGATCTCTCTCGCATCAATTTGCAGGTGCAGAGTTCTGATCGCACGTCTGCGTTGGAAGAAGTAGCCCGCCAACTCGAAGATCACTCCGATGTCACCAACTTCGATGGATTCTACGCGGAGCTCCTCGCGCGGGAAGAACTCGACACCACCTATCTCGGCAACGCTATCACCCTGCCTCACGCGCGCACTCAACACGTCAATAAAATCGTGATGGCCGTCGGACGCATCGACCATGGCGTGAGTTTCAAGGACTCTGATGAGGATGTGAAACTCATGTTCGTTCTAGGCACCACCAAGTCGAACCCCACCGACTATCTGATGTGCGTCAGCTCGCTCGTCAAAATCCTCAACAAACCTGCAAACCTTGAGGCCTTGATGACAGCGGCGACTCCCGAGGAGTTCTCCCAAGCGATCAACACAGCCGAAGAAAAGTTACTCTCCCGAGCTTGAGCCCAATCACTCCGGTTATTCTGATCCCATAAACTGATCGCAATGGGGCTGTCATTGGATTCTTCGCTCCACTCAGAATGACAAGCTATTGTAGGGCGGGATCGCTGATCGGGCCTGGCGAGACAACGGTCCTTCGAGATTTGGACTTCATCATCGCGAAACGACAAACCAAGCCATTCGCTCGCGTGTAACTTGGATCGCCGCCCTTCCGCCTTTCTGGCATTGTGAGAAGGCAAACCAAGCCGTTCAGGCTTGTGTAGAGAGGGCGATGAACTGGGAGGTATCCGTATCTTCTGTCATGGCGAGGAGCGTAGCGACGTGGCCATCCACGCATTATTTGTCTGCCACGCTTGGCTTTTCATGGATTGCTTCGCCGCTGCGCGACTCGCAATGACAGTGCATCCCTCTTGGCTGGTTCAAATGCGGGAGTCGGCGAACCTGCCCAACATTCGATCCACGTTTACTGCTTGATCTTCGCCGCTTCGATTTCGATGCGCGTGACCAACTCATCCATCTGATCAATCACGGCTTGAATGGTTTCGGCCTTGTTCAGATCGACTCCAGCTTTGAGCAATTGATTCATCGGCTGATCATTGCCGCCACTGCTTAAGAGTGTGAGTTAGCGCTCGCGAGCAGCAGCTTGATCATCTTCAGATCCCGTCGTCATCGCTTTCACGAGCTGGGCCGACGAAGCAAAGCAGGTGGCATACTTGTAAACGTAGTAAGGCGAATTGTAGAAATGCGGGATCCGCGTCCAAGTATAGCGGTAGAGCTCATCCTTCGCCACAGAATCACCGTAGTAAGTATCCAGTAACCCTGAGTAGATGTTGGACAGTGAATCCGGAGTAATCGGTTGTCCTTTTTCCACCAGTTGGTGCGCCTGCCATTCGTAATCGGCAAACATCACCTGCGAATAAAACGTGCCGACGATATTATCGATGGCATGCTGCAGGAGCAGAAACCGTTCCTTGGGATCCTCGGTGCGACTGAGCAACAATTCCAAAAGAAAACGCTCATTGGTCGTCGATGCGACTTCGGCCACGAAGATAGTGTAGCTCGCGGTCGCGAACGGTTGGTTTTCGTAGGACAACACCGTGTGCATCGAATGCCCGGCTTCATGCGCAAACGTGAAGACGGCATCCAACGTATCGTTGTAATTCATCAACATGTAGGGCCCCACCCCGTAAACGCCCGCGCTGTAGGCTCCGCTGCGTTTGCCATCGCTTTCGTAAACATCCAGCCAACGGCCTGCGAGTAGCTTGGCCATTTTCGCCTGATAATCGGCTCCCAAAGGAATCATCGATTCCAGAACCGTCGCCTTCATATCGTCGTAGGGATAGGTGCGATCATCTTCGAGCAACGCGAGGGAACCATCGTAGAGGTGGTAGCTCTCCAGCCCGAGCATCTTCCGCTTAAGCTTCATGTAACGCTGCAAGGGCGCCGTCCCGGAACGCACGGTTTCAACCAGGGTGTGGTAAACCGATTCGGGCACATTATCGCTATCGAGAGCCGCCGCCAAGGTGCTGGGATAGTTGCGCGATTGCGCGGTAAACCAGTCGCGTTGCAGGATGCCGTTATAGATCGCAGCGTAAGTATTCTTGTTCGCGGCGTAGGTCTCGTAGTGACCAGTAAAGGCGGCCGCGCGATCCGCTTGATTACGGTATTTCGTCAACACTTCAGAATAACCTCCGTAGGACACCTTAATCGTTTTCCCATCTGAAAGCTCGACCTCGGGGAATTTTATATCGGAGGTGCTTAACTCCTGATAAATGCTTTTTGGTGTGCTGGAGAACTGCGAAGAAAACGACATGAGTTTCTCTCCGACCTCGTTCAAAGTGTGCGCGGCCTGACGGTAAATCTCCGTAAGCGGAAACCGATAAGGCGCGAGGCGGGGTTCCGAATCGAGCCAAGACAACACCGTAGCCTTCGGGACCTGCAGGAGCTCGGGCGTAAACCACGAAGTCGCCGTTCCCAGTTTAGCGAAAAGCGCACCGACCTGCTGTAATCGACCGGAGATCTCCGTGTTACGCGTATCCACATCGCGTTGGAGTTGAGGATAGCGGTAGAGTTTGTATTGGAGCCGACCAATATCGTCTTCCAATTCGTAAAGCTCTGCGAGATTCGCCGCTCCCTTTGCCAGTGTGCCTTTATAAGCGACGTAGGTATCGATCATACCTTCCAACTCCTTCATGTCGGCCTCCCACTCGTCCCAAGACGGGTAGATCTGAGTAAAATCCCACTTATATGCATCGGGGATTTCCGCTCGATTACGGGTTTCCGGTTTACCGGTGGCGAGTGCGCTGAAAGTCGACAACGAAACCACGCCCACACAGCAGGACATAAAACGAGAGGATAATGTCATAAACTGAAACTACACCCGCGAATCCCAAATCGTCGAGCGCTGAGTCTATCACGTTTCCAGTGCTCATAATATCTCTCCTATTTACCCCAACGTAGCGCTTCAAGTTTCACAAATTGACCAGACTGGGCTACGGGCGCGGGATCCATGGTGCCGACATTCGCCGCTTGTGTCGTTAACTCCACAACCAAAAACTAATCAGATGCCGCTCAACCCTCCCGCCCCTGATCAATCCAGATGAAGGAGTTGTTGAGCGATTTCAGAATCCGTCGGTTACTGCTGGCAAACATCACCGGATCGATCGGTTCTGGCGTGACGATTATCGCCGTTCCCTGGCTCCTGGTGCAACGCCCCGGCGGAGATCGCCTCTACGGTTACGTCACGATCGCCATCACAATAGCGGTGTTTGCTTTGATTCCACATTATGGTGCGTGGCTGGATCGTCACTCTCGTAAACTCGCTCTCTTAATTGGTGAAGCCTTCGGCGCGATCACCACTCTGACCATGGCGACATGGATTGCCTTGGCTGGCCACGCGGCTACCTGGCAGTTCCTCGTTCTCTATGCTGGCGGGATGCTTTACTACACCCTGCACTTCCCCGCGAAAGCCGCTTTCGTCCAGCAGATCATCGAAAAGAAACATTATAGAAAGCTGATCGGACTCATGGAAATCCAGGGACAAGCCGCATCGATGATTTCCGGAGGCGCCGCTAGCATGTTACTGGATCGAGTGCCCATTTACCTGATCCTCTTTGCCGATGCCGCGACTTACCTTATCAGTCTCGTGGTTCAAAGCACCATTCCCTACCGGGCCACCCATCTGGACAAAAACAAACCAAAGGAAGGCACCATAGCCTCGATCAAGACTGGACTTAATTGGTTACAAAATCGGCCCCGTTTCACCCTGTTCATTATCTGCACGCTTTGTCCCTTCATCGCAGTGATGACGGGAAACTATCTTTTCCCCATTTACGTGCAAAACATTCTCCAAGCCCCAGCGGTTGTCTTTGCACGCGGCGGAATGGCCTTTGCCTTCGGCGCGATCCTAGCGGGCTTCATAGGGCCACGATTGATTACCCGTTATTCTGCGGGGAACCTAGCCCTCGTAATGATGAGCGTATTCATCTGCGGTCTTATCCTTCTCGGATCGATCCACAACGTCACCGTCTTCTATATTGCACTTATGTTGATCGGGCTCGGAAGCGCAGGTTCACGTGTTTCCCGCAACACGGTCCTCTACACCGAGGTTCCCAACGAGATCATGGGACGGGTCAATGTCACCCTCTCCGCCGTAGATCGCCTGCTCCGCACCCTTCTCCAATTCGGAGCCATCCTTGTCGTCGTAAAAGCCGATGCCGCCTGGGCCTTTATCGGACTCGTCCTTTTCGTCGGACTGGCGCTCTGGGGCGCCTACCGTTCCCGGAACTACCTGCACACAAGTCTGCCTCCAAACCCATAGTTATGCCCTCCACCATACTATTCGATTTAGATGACACGCTGATCGACCGGAAGGCGTCAATCAGGACCTATGCAACTTTTCTTCGACGGGATTTTTCATCTCAACTTCAAACGACCGATCTGGAGGTTTTAGCCGATATACTCATAGCAGTCGATCGGGGCGGCTATCGATCGAGAGCAGCTGTGAGCGCCGATCAGACTCAAGCTCTGCCATGGATAACTCCTCCATCTGCAGAAACATTACTCGCTCACTGGATGGAGCATTTTCCTCAAGCTTCGGAAATCAGAGAGCACGCGCGTGAAGTATTACAACAGTTGCGAGATCACGGGCTGAGCATCGGGATGGTCACCAACGGATCGACCATTGGGCAAAATCGAAAAATCGATACTCTGGGACTTCGTCCCTATTTCTCATCCATTGTGATTTCAGAGACCGCTGGCTTCAAGAAACCCGCTCCTGCCATCTTTGAGATCGCTCTAACCGAACTCGGGAAACAACCCGAGGAAACATGGTTCGTGGGAGACAATCCTCGAAATGATATCATCGGCTCAGCGAACATCGGACTGTTACCAATCTGGTTAAGCGGCAGCCACCCTTGGCCGGAAGATGTTCCGACTCCCTCAAATCAAATCAGCAGCTTGGATGAAATCCCTGCTCTAATCCTGTAACCGCACAGACTGTGAAATTCGCTCGTTTCAATGTTCTCGGAGTTGGGGTTTCTGCGCTGTCCTTGAAGGACGCGACCCAATCGGTGCTCACATCACGGAACCAGAAACAGCTCGGTTATATCTGTGTCTGCACGGTTCACGGCGTGAGTGAGGCGCGACGCGATCCCGCGCTGCGCGATGTATTCAATAGCTCATACCTGACCACCCCTGACGGTATGCCGTTGGTTTGGCTCGGGCGTCATCACGGGCATAAAAACATCACCCGAGTTTACGGTCCCGATTTGATGTTGCGAGTTTGCGACCAAGGTCGTGCCAAGAAGTTGCGTCACTACTTTTACGGAGGCGATCTCGCTGTCGCCGAACTACTGGCAGACAAATTGAGCAAACGTTTTCCGGGACTGGAAATCGTCGGCACCTACACGCCGCCCTACCGCCCACTGAACGATACAGAGTTCGACGATCTCCAACGCGATGTGGCCGAAAAGTCGCCCGACATCATTTGGGTCGGACTCAGCACGCCCAAACAGGAATGCTTCATGGCGGAAGTCTGGGACAAGCTCGATACTGGTCTCCTGATCGGGGTCGGAGCTGCGTTCGATTTTCACAGCGGGCGCATCAAACAGGCGCCACGATGGATGCAACGCAGTGGTCTCGAATGGCTCTTCCGCCTCGCGATGGAACCCCGCCGTCTCGCCTACCGCTATCTCGTTTACAACCCATTGTTCGTATTACGAACAATCGCGCAGTTGGGCGCTTTGAAACGCTACCCACTGGATTCCTCGGATTCCTAAAATAAATTACCCTGCTGCATCGCGTCGCGTTTGTCGCCGTCGAGCGTGCTGAGTGCCAGCAGTTGCATCGTGGTCATCACGGCCACGGTCGGTTCCTTGGCGAGCGACAATAGGAGCACCGCTCCGGCCAAGGCATCATAAAGAGCGGCGTGATACTGCCGTCGCTCTGGCGGACAATGCTGATCAGCCAATCCGTCCAGTTCCTCCTGCAACCCACAGATCGCGACCAAGTCGGCCAGTTTGTAGGATTCCAGTTGGGGATAAAATTGTCGGTAGAGCGCACCGGTATCGACCCAAGGCCCCCATTCCGTGGATGACCGATCAAGGCGGGCAAAATCCGGCGACGAACGCGGATACGGCCAAACCGATTTCAGTAACGAGTTTTCCGCTCCCGCAAAGTGCGCTCCCAACGGTCCAGTTTTGCGCCACTCACTAAACGCCGCGAAATCATCCGCCATCGGAGTCGCACCGACCAGAGCTGTTTCATCAAGCCCGTGGATTTCGATGTCTTCCTTCCGCATCCGACCGTTCGGCTGACACAACCTCGTATGTGCCGCAAGCACTGCACCGTCGTGCAAAGTCGCCACCCCATATTCCACAATCCCTGAAGACACGCTGCCTTCAAAATCGATAAAGTGGATGGGCTGTTCGGTCCAAGTGGTTGGCACAGCCAACAACGAATACGTGGAATCATAAAAACCGAAGCTTTTTTCCGTGTCTTCCGTGTCTTCCGTGGGCAAGACTCCGGGTGTGGATCTCACTCCTTACCGCACTTTCCTCACCGAACTGGCTTCGGCCAGTGGCGATTTCATTCGCCCTTATTTCGCCAATCCCGATCTCAAGGTCGAAACCAAGGCCGACAATACACCGGTCACAATGGCCGACAAAGGTGCTGAGGAATTGCTCCGCTCGCTCATCAATAAAAAGTTTCCCGATCATGGGATCATCGGCGAAGAGCACGGCAATGAAAACGAAGAGGCCGAATTCGTCTGGGTGCTCGATCCCATCGACGGCACGAAAAGCTTCATCACCGGAGTCCCCCTTTGGGGCACGCTGATTGCGCTGCTTCATCAGGGGCGACCTGTGCTTGGTTGTATCAATCAACCGATCCTCGGCCAGCTCATGATCGGCGATTGCGCGACCACCACCTTGAATGGCAAACGCGTGCAGACCCGGGCTACCAGCCGCATCGAAGACGCGACTCTCCTGACCAGCGATCCGATCAATATTCGCAAACATCTGGGCGACCAAGCCGAAGAATATATATCTAAAGCCAGACTCGTCCGCACTTGGGGCGATTGTTACGGCTACCTGCTCGTGGCCTCCGGCCAAGCAGATATAATGATCGATCCGATTATGTGCCCATGGGACATCGCCGCGCTTGTGCCAATCATCCAGGGTTCAGGCGGCGTGATCACAGATTGCATAGGAGGTGGCGCCTACCCCGCCGAATCGACTCTCGCCACCACGAAAGAGTTACACTCGCAAGTGATTACAGCGCTGAACGCATAAAGCCCCCCTTAGGGTTTACTTCTTACGCGGTTTCTTCGGTGACCAATCAGCAGTGATGCGTGAAGAAAATCCGCCGCGTGCTTTCCAGTTGGCGATGATGATCAGTTTACGTGGTTTCAAAGCGGTCCCGAGATCGTCACAGATTTTATTCGTCGCGGCTTCAAAGAAGATACCTTCGTTGCGAAACGCGTGAAAGTAGAGCTTCAGCGATTTGAGCTCCACGCAGGCCTTATTCGCCACGTAGCTCACAGTGATATCAGCAAAGTCTGGATGCCCCGTCATCGGGCAGAGCGAGGTAAATTCGTGATGCGTGTGTTCGATCAGGAAATCGCGATGCAGAGCGGGATTAGGAAAGGTTTCGAGGATCTTTGGATCAGCCATTGTGAGCACCACGAAATACACGAAACACACGAAGTAAAATCTCAAAACAATCCCAGCGCCAGTCATGATGGCCGCAAAGAAGCACAAAAGACGCAAAACCAGAACGAGCCTCCCCATCGTCGCCTTAAATCCCAGACCTATTTTACCACGGATCACACGGATGAATACCGGATATCAATCCCCACTCTGCTGCCTTCTATCCATGTCTATCTGTGTTCATCCGTGGTTAAAATTCTGAGTTCGAAAAACGATCCACTGTGAATAGCCACAAGAGGCCTCAATCATCTGCAGCTTATCGCTGCCGCGAAACGTGCCTCACTTCGCCGTCTCGGTGAATCGCTGTTCACGGATCACGGTGATCTTAATCGAGCTAGGGTATTCCAATTCGGTTTCGATCTTCTCGCGCAGAATCTTTGCAATCTCGCGGGCGCGTTCATCCGTGACCATCTGCGGCGCCACCACTACGCGGATTTCACGTCCGGCTTGAATCGCGAAGGCTTGCTGCACGCCCTCCATCTCAGTAGCGAGTTTTTCGAGGCGATCCAAGCGCTGAACGTAACCATCAATTGATTCGGCCCGAGCTCCGGGGCGCACCGCCGAGATCGTATCCGCCAGAATCACCAGCCCCGCATAGACGGTTTCGGGTTTCACCTCTTCGTGGTGAGCCTCGACGGCATTCACCACGATCGGCGTCTCGCCATAGCGCTTGATGTATTCCGCCCCGATGTGCGCATGACTGCCTTCGAGTTCACCCGAAAGCGATTTGCCAATATCGTGAAACAATCCCGCGCGTTTCGCGATATTGGGATCGAGCCCTACTTCGCTCGCGATCATCGACGCGAGAAACGCCGTCTCCACGGAATGATCGAGGACGTTTTGATTGTAGGAAAACCGATACTTCAAACGGCCGAGCAAACTTATGATCTCGGGATGGACCCCATTGAGCTTGAGTTTCGCGACAGCGTCTTCGCCCGCTTGGGTGGCAGTCGCGCCCACTTCTTCCTGTGCTTGCTTCACAAAATCTTCGATCGTGGCAGGGTGGATTCTGCCATCCACGATCAAGGCTTCCATCGAACTCCGGGCAATCTCGCGTCGCACCGGATCAAACGAAGAGATCAACACGGTTTGTGGAGATTCGTCGATCAACACTGTGACACCTGTCGCCTGCTCGAAGGCCTTAATATTGCGCCCCTCGCGGCCAATGATGCGGCCCTTCATTTCCTCGCTGGGCAATTGCACGATGGTCGCAGATAGATCGTTGTTCGATTTGGTCGAGAGTCGCTGCATCGTGGCGATCAAGGTGCGCTGGGCTTCCGTTTCCCATTCACGCTCGGACTTTTCCAAGATCTCGCGGCGCAACGCGCGTAATTCATCCTGACATTCCAACTCAATCTCCTCGCGCAAGGCTTGCTGGATTTGGTCGGCATCCATTTCCGAAACCCCTTCCAATCGTTTGCGCACATTCTTCGACATGTCGCGGATCGCATCACGCGCTTGTCGCACCGCAGAATTTTCACGATTCACACGCTCCTGTCTCTGCTCCACTTGATAGTCCAACAAGGCGAGCGATTCTTCGTGAGCACGGATTTCCCGGAGGCGCACTTCACTATCAATCTCCGCGCGCGCAAATTTCTTGGTCATCTCCGCCCGCTTGTGGCTGATCTCTTGCGCGGCTTTTTGCTTCACCTCTTCGGCGGCCACAGCGGCCTCGCGTCGAGCCACCTCGATCAGCTCTGCTGCTTGCTCGTGCGCCACCCGGCGCGTGTGTCGGGTCGTCGCCCAAACCACGAAAAAACCGATACCCATGCCCAAAACGAGCACGAGGGTTAGCGGCCAATCAAATTGGTCGCTCGATGCCAACCACGAGGCAAAATAGACTGGCTCTTCAACCATCAAAGGCCGCAGAACCTACCTCGCATTTGGCAAACCTCAAGCTTTCTCCCTAGTCGTTATTTATCCACCGGTTTTTGAAAGAATGGCACGGTTCCATCGAGGACTTCCTGCAATCGAGCCATCGCCGCCGCTTCGCCATCAGTCGCATCGGTCTGCACCAAAACGTAAGCCCAGCGATCCGCGCGCCCGTGCCTCAAGCGATCCCAGGCTCCCATCAACATGCGTTCCCAGTGAGATGCGACCATGCGATCCGAACTCACAAACCAATAGGTCAGCAGCGCTGGCAGTCGTTTTTTACCCCCGTCGATTTCGTGTTCGATGCGCAGAACCGTGGTAGGGATTTTCGTCTCGTTGCGATCTGAAAGCGTAAACTCGTGTGTAAACCGGCCGTTAATCGTCCAACCTTGTCCGGTCACGCAAAGCTCAGGTCGATGAATCGAGGTGCGATCCTTGCCGCTCAGAACAATCGAGAAAAACACCTGATGCCCCGGCTGGTGCAGCGCGATGTAATGGCGCCGTGAATAGCCGGTATCGGGCGGTAATATCTCGCGTTCGATCGGCGTGACTTCGGCGGTGCGCCCAATCCAGTCCACCCCAATAAACGCCGGGAGATCAAGTGGGTTGACCCCATCTTCAGTCAATCTCACGCCGCTATCCGTGCGCACCGGCAAGGTATCGAAATGCCGAATCGACACCACACTGAGCACGGCCAACACCACAATGA
>Ga0105055_10002779_pt1 | contig 26916 bp, 19 predicted proteins | sample BON03_FD_78090 | JGI IMG/M metagenome (GOLD analysis project Ga0105055, IMG submission 78090) | Freshwater microbial communities from Lake Bonney liftoff mats and glacier meltwater in Antarctica - BON-03 | ecosystem: Environmental > Aquatic > Freshwater > Ice > Glacier meltwater | place: Lake...
AACGAGGAAATAGTGTGGCTATAGAAGGCCAACGAAGCATAGTGGATCCGTTTAGCGTCGATAATATTGAACTAGGAAGAGGATTCGCAGAGCTATGAGCTTGGTTTTGTTGCATCATTAACATAGAATAACTGCTTGAGTCTAACAAACTACCTATAATAGATGTTTCTCGATTAATAGGCGACATATTTGGAATCTTTCCAAACAAAATCGCGCTGGACAAAGAAGGAGAATTATGATGACTAACAATGCAAGATAATGCATTGCCCAATTTAGGAACTTTTGGAGCCAGAGTATGTACTGAAGAACGTCGGCGTTTCGAGGAGGGCGGCTGAAGTGAATGTGTTTTCACATGAGAGTTTCGATTCGATGCTTGAGCGAATGATTTTGAACATCCGGGGAATGGACATTGAAATGGCTTTATCCCAGTATGAGTCCGAAGGTGAGTGATTAAGTTTGCTTTATATGCAAAGTGCTTATCGCAATCAGTGCAAACAAACTCCTTTTCTCCAGTGTGTACAAGTTGATGTCTTTTCAACTTGGCTCTCTCGCAGAACCTCTTCCCACACGATTCAAATTCGCACGTATATTGACGTGGTCGATGAGTCAACAAATGCTTGCGAAGAACTTTCCTGTCTGTGAACGTCTTGCCACAATCAGGAGATAGACACATGAATGCGGTTAACTGGCCGTTATCGATGACCTGGTGAGGGCCCCATTTGTGCTGCGCTATGTGGAGTCTCAATGCTTTCGACGACTCGAACTTGATGTCGCAGTCCTCGCATAGGAAGGCATCTTGCACAACCACCATGCTCCCAGTGCGAACCGGACTGAATTTTTTACTTTCAAGTTAAATTAAGTTTTGATCGTCGTTATTCTCCGTAATTCTTGCGTTTTTAATCGTTAATCCATTTTGAAAAGGAAACGTCACCACTATTTTCAACCTTCGGGATACTTTATTCCTTTTGGGGTGACATGATTTTGTAATAATAATTGAACCTATGATAGGAACTTCGTACAATTGTAAATTTATTTAAATTTAATGATGTTCTGACGAGGTAGTTTGTTCAAAATAAAAAAACTATTCTCGATATCGTCCTAGGTTGCCACTTCGACAAACTGTTTTCTTAAATTCAATTGGATATCCCTTCAAAGTTCTTGTTATTCGTGGGAACTAACTCTGACCAAGCTGGTTTTAATAGCAGCTCGTTGAGAATATTCACAATTATCAACAGACCAACTCGAGCTTCTGCTCCTTTATAGAGCAATGAAACTCCATTATATCGCCACGCGTGCTGGACGGCTTCAGCGTAGGACAAGTTTTGGTTTGGTTGCATAATTATTTGGCAATTGTGCGCCCCTTGACTAACATATGTAGCAAATATAGAAGTTCCGATTATAGATATCCATGTCTTTATCTTCGATGACGCACTTTCATGTTCAGTTTTCCAAATAGGGTCGAATATCGTTTGCTTGACCTCTTGTGAGAGCATGAATGGAATGCCTTGCGATAGAACATCTCGAGATCCAGCGAAGGCCACCCCTCTAAACATTCCTTTATAAGATATGGATTTAGGGAATTGCAACTGTTTTGCAAAGAATATATTTGCCTGTCCGTACACACCACCTTGAAGAATTCCCACAAACCCAAATGCTGCCCACGGATTCAAATACTCCTTTACTGGAGTCGAGGCATTCATTTGAAGAGTTTTTAAAATAGTTTGATGTGGAAGTATTCTAAAAGCGAGAGAGCCCATACCTTTGGCGGACAACTTCACTTGAGGATTCAACTTACAAAGTTGATAAAGGGATGCACTAGGCGAGAAAAGAGAAATAGTGAAACCATATCCAAGGAGATATGGCTGCATCTCCATGGAATTCCTGTGTCGCATGAACAAGTCATCTCGTTCTTGAATCATTGATGAAACGATTGCACACCTGGTTCCTGGTACAATTCTATGCCATAAATCCCATAATAAATCATAGCAAAAACGTAACAAGGGTTCTTTCTCATATATAGACCTAATGGCAGCCGATAGTAGGGGTAAGGTGGTATGGAATGATAATGTATACTCAATGGACAATCTTACAGATCGGGGGGAGTGGATTGTTTCGTTTGAAGATTAGTATTTTATTTGAAAAAGCGATTGATAAGATCAAAATGGAATGCTAAGTTGTCAAATTTGGGTATTTGGTCCACATCTTCTTCTAGTACGAAAGTGTCTATTTCACATTTTGGTGTAAAACCGCTGGACTAACTAGTTGTCTACTTCGATCAGGTCGGTCCATGCTGGTTTCAATAACAATTCATTGAGAACATTTACAATAAGCAAGAGGCCAACTCGAGCTTCTGCGCCGCGGTAAAGCAAAGACACTCCGTTAACCCTCCATGCGTTTTCAATGGCCGAAACATACGACATTTTTTGATTAGACTGCATGATGATTTGCAAATTGTGAAATCCTTGACTGGTATAAGTGGCAAATATAGAAGTTCCGATAATAGATACCCATGACTTGGTCTTGGACGCTGTGGTACCCGGTTCAGTATGCCAAATAGGATCCAATAAGGTTCGTTTGACCTCCTGTGAGAGCATAAATGGAATACCTTGGGATATCATATCTCGAACTCCAGCGAATGCAACACCTCTAAACATGCCTTTGTAAGATAAAATCTTGCCGAGTTTTAACTGATTCGCAAAGAATATGTTTCCGTGTCCGTAAACACCGCCTTGTAGTATTCCAATGATTCCAAAAGCAGCCCATGGATTCAGATACTCCTTCACTGGAGATATAACGTTCATTTGAAGCACTCTCAAAACAGTTTGATGTGGAAGAATTCGCGCTGAGAGAGAACCCATGCCTACAGCAGATAATTTTACTTGTGGATTCAATTTACAAAGTTGGTACAGCGAGGCAATCGGAGAGACCAAAGAAATCGTAACTCCGTAGCCTAGAATAAAAGGTTGGGCTTCCATGAAATTCCGAGTCCTCATGGTGGGCCTCATGTCCACCATATCAGCCATGGTCGTTTGACTCCGCAACATTGACATCTTGATTGGGGTTAATTGATGGTATGCTCACTATATATTTATTATGACGTTTTTGTGGAGCTAAAATGATGTCTTCTGATGACACCAAGGAGGAGGGTAAAAAATTAATTTTACCATTGACACTGAATGGACTCCTATAGTTTCTCATAGTGTTTGTGGATACCTTTTTTTAGGGGACCTCACGCAATTTTCCAACCTACGTTCTTTTTCTCGAGTCCTATAGTTTATCGTAGCAACTATTTCATTTTTTATTAATATTTTTTGAAGGTGACACCACACATTTTTTCAAGCAAAAATTGAATCGGACACTAAACGTGAATGACGGGGACTATCCTAATACGTAGACCCCGTGAATACACACTTCACGATGGATGATGGAACTACGAAACCTAGAAAGCTTAAACCAAAAAAAGAGCGAGCGAATAGCAAGGGTGTAAAAGAGAGTGATTCGAATTCTGGAAGCGAAGGAGATATTGGTGTAAAGGTCCCGAAGAAGCCACCAGCTAAACCGAAAAAAACGACAGAGAAATCTCCCTCGAGGTCTCCAGCTACGAAAAGCGTGCCTAAATCATCTTCAAGATCACCACATAATGAGAAGTTAAAAGTGAAAGATCAATTGAAGATGGAAAAAAATAGTACCGCGGACTCTTCGCTTGAAATTGAGGCGTCAGCAGCACCTAAAACTTCCAGTGGGAAACAATCAATGTCACGAAAGAATAAAATATTGAAAGAGGATGAGCAATTGAAAAAGGTTAAGAATGGTGACATAGGCTCGTCGATCAACACATCAGAGTGTAAAGCATCTGATGAAAAACTCAACACATGTCAAGCTAGGAGTGGAAAGAAACCCTTATTACAAAAGCGTAGGAGTTCGAGCACTGACACTGATGATTCAGTTGATAGTGTTTCTTCTAGCGTTTCATCTGTATCATTATTAGAAACTATTTCTCTAGAAAGGGTCGGTGATATTTGGAAACAACTCGGTATGAAAGTTGTTTCTCTAGGAGTAGTTGCAATACTAGTACTATCAAGCATGTTTTCAGGAGAATATGAACCCGCTTTTGTTGCTGGAATTGGCTATGATATAATCGAGCGAATCTATGATGATTCTGTACTGCTGAAGAATCAAACTCTTATTTATGCGAATGGAACACGTATTCAAATGGACGCTCATTTGACCTATTTTGATAAAGCACAGTGCAGTGCTTCAAGACGCTCTCGTAATGATGCAGCAATATGGATATCATTTCTGAATTTGGACCCGCAAGTTCACCCAGTATCTTATAATGAGCAGTTCTGTGGGTTTTTATCGGAGGAAAAGTATTCAACGTGGAGTGGCATGTTAGAAACTCAATCTCCTGTATTTTTTCCTGAAAATGACACCCAGGTACAAAATATCGTAAATCGTATTCGCGATGCTGGATGTAAAGTTCGACCTATAGGTTCTAGACAAAGTGATAGTGGAATATCAATATCTGCAACTGATGATTTATCTGTTGGTGTCTCATTATCCAAGTATAATTCGAATAAAAGTGCACCAGATTGGTCTTTACAATACTCGGTCCTCAAGATATCTGAGACAATGACCATTAGGGCAGAAGGAGGACTAACTCTGCGAGATATTTACGCCACTATTCGTCCTTTGGGGTACTTTTTGCCCACTGTTGTCGACGACTGGGCTCTGAGTGTTGGCACTGTTGTTGGTACAATGGTACATGGAAGCACTTTTGGTAAATCATATTTGAACAGTTATGTCACTTCTTTGAGGGTCATGCTTGGCAATGGGACGATTTCGGAGTTGCGCTCTCCTCTTGACCTTGCAATGTGGCGTAATAGCATGGGACTATTGGGTCTCGTTTTATCAGCGGAGTTTAAAGTTGAAAAGAGAGATTCATTTTCGATGGGAACACAGCGAACGGTGGTTCATCAATGGAATCCTTGGTATTTGGATTCTGTAATCAGTGAAATTTTGCCTGGATCGTCTGGCTCGCAATATTTCTTTGATGGCTGGACAGACGAACTTCTCGGTGTTGGTCATGTAGATTATAATACATTCTCAGGAGTCTTCTTATCGAATTGTCGTGTTGCCAGCTACACCAGTGACGATGACTGTACATTCAACGTGAAAACTGTATCTTGTAACACGCCAGAATTTTGTGAGTATCGATTCAAAATGGGAGATATACTGCCGAGTCATTCATGCAGACTTGTAAGGAAACCCAATCCAACCCTACAAGAGATAAGCAAGAACTACGAAAAGTGGCAAGACATCACGAGCAAGGCTCGGGGTCTAGGTACCCCATCTTTTGCTTCAGCCGATTTGAATAAACCGCGATCCAAGTCATCGATGCATCACAGTGGGAGTATCGATGATGCTTCTCAAGCGGCCTGGATGGATGATATTGAGAACCACGTTCATCGCTCTCGTGAGAATTGGAACGACGGCATGTGGACCATGGCGAAAACTAAATCAGTTCGATTGTGGTATTTCTTTCCTCTGAAATCAATGTTTTTTGCATTAGATATATATCGCACCATCGTTCGAGAATCCGTTATTCGAAAAAACCAATTTCAGTTTCGAGATCAACCGCTTATGTTTCAATTTGTGCAATTTGATCATCAGCAAGTGCTTCAACCTCATGATATTCGAACCGGTGACTATGTCTCTTTATGTGTTACCATTGAATTGGATACTGATAATGCTTGGAAACAATCTATAACAGAATTGGAAACCCGATGGAAAGATCACTTTGTGGATCTTCCTATATTTCCTCACATTTCTCATGTCCATGGATTCTCTCAGAATACGAAAGGAGAGTCAACCACTGCGGAGAACTTATATCGACGAGCTCGTCGAGTCAAATCTATTTTTGAAAGGTTTAAAAAACATGTGGACAACCGACTTGAAAATTCTGGAGTGTATTCAGGATACTTCGCACGACCTCCAACATTTGAAGAAACATTGGGTCTTGAAGATCCTTCTATAGCAATGATAGATGCCATTACGGATACATTGCTCGTTGAAGATCCCTACATGGATCTCTACGAAATCGATAAAATAGTATTAGATGTAGCTGTGCAAGTTGAATCAGAAGTAGAATTTCACGGTGATTTCCGTGAAGACTTTCTTACCGGTGATATTGATAAAACGGTTCCGTTTTCCAATCGAAATCATATTCGAGAGATGTTCAATGATGATCAACTAAATGCATTTTTGAAATACCGAGCTATGGTCGATCCTGAAAGTGTATTTTGGGCTGGATATGGGACTCGGTTTTTCCCTGTTGATCTCAAATATGAACATACTGGCAACTTAGACCCTGATTTTCTTGATCAGGCAGATTTATTGTGCCAGCTTTTCATGACTCCCTGGACTCATTATGGTGAGGACTATTTTGGTCTAGGGTCTATACTTTTTGTTGCTCTATTTTCTTATGCAGCCTATCGTGGAATAGCACTCCTGTGTAAAACGAATAAGAAAAGGAAGAAAAAGAAATGGAGTTTATCTGACTCTGATAATGATTCATCGGAAGAATCATCAAAAGAATCATCGTCATCAAATGAAGAATCATCCGATGAAGAATCCGAATCTTCGATTTCTTCATCAGGCCGCTGATAACAACCAATAATACGAATTCTAAAACACAACAAAAATCGATTTTTTAAAGCACTACTAAATACTAATTTCTTAGTAAACAAGAGTATCTTGTTGAAAGAAAAGAGCCTGATGGCAATCCGTGAGGTAATCAGAAGCAAGAACATCATGTGGAATCACTGAATTCGCATTAAATTTCTCCTGATGTAATTTAATTGCATCCCTCGAGTTGACAACTATGTCACCTGCAAACGCGTTCCATGAAGTAGCCATTAAAGTATTTAAAAAATACTTTATACATTGATGTTCCTCTCTCTGCATCACCAAAATGATCTCGCATACCTACCAAAAATGTCTGCAATAGTATCCTCGTATTTTAAAATATTTATTTTTACAGTGTCTCTTCAAGAATGTTCGAAAGTTCATAGTACAGGGTATCGGTGGCAGATTCGATTCCAGGTGCTTTTTCATTGCCCATGACATGCTGAATAAATCTAGGAATACAATTAAACTCCAATGCTTCTAAGCATTCCTTCTGAGCTGCAAGAAATAAATCAGGGGTGATTCGGTCTGGATGGTTCCAAATGATTTCGCTTATAAGTGTACACGATTCAACCCCCAAACATATCCAACTAATCGAATCATCTTTGATGAATCTATTAAAAATTCTATTGGCCATTGATTCGGCTTGCTTACTTGACACTTGTCCAGCAAGGATTCGAAAGGCTTCTGCGTGTAACCAAAATAGCAGGTTTTCTTGTCCATGTTGTTTCTGAAGGAACAAAAGAAGCGCGTCAAACACCGCTTTGTGCATTAGAATCGAACTCAGGCTTACGTTCTTCATCGTTTTGAAAGTCCTATTCAACTATACATCACGCACAGATGTTTCAGCACATTGTAGTCTACCTGTACTGAACTCAAAAATTATTTTCAAAAATTATTGCCAAGGTGCCTGATGTTTTGTGTACTCCCAAACAGCTACTGCACCTTCAATATGTGTATTTAATGATTGAGTGTGACCTACGGAAGGAATTTTCACAAATGAATCGCACATGTTCAAAATATTCATTGGAATTGGATATCCAACAACCAGCACGACCTTCTCCTATACATTCATTAAATAAACAACTCAATCCGAAGTATCACAAATAATCAAGCTTACCTGGAACTCGTAGTTGGATAAAGAAGTGGATCCGTAGCCCAAACCCACCACATTATACCCTTGCATTTTAAACGCAGATATTTTCTGAGACAATTTTTCCACAGGACACTCAGTTATAGGAAGCCAATTCTCTGATGATACAGCGATTGCAAGAAATTCCTTGGACGTTTTCACCGATACATCCTCCACAATAAATTCTTGAACTCTAAATATTTCACAAGATCGTACTAGAGCCGCAATGCTCGGTACATCCGTAAGCAGTGATGCAACCACCACTAAAGACTGACGAGTACAATCCTCCACAACAGCTTCTCGCAATTGTTTTTTTCCTATTGACGACATCCCAGCCCACGGGTCTATTTTCTGCTGACTAATAGTTGAACCAACGATGGTTTCGATACTACGAGGTGGTTTTGCATCAGGTTTCTTCGTATATGTTTCATTGGTATCAACAAATTGGGCGAAAATCTCGTCGCGGCATCCTTCAAGGATTTTCTCCAGGGAGTGATATCGCAAGTGTCCAAACGGATTGGGCAAATGGCAACTAATATGTTTTCGAAAGTGAACCATTTCATAACAATCAAACTCGGTGATTGCCTTGACAAATGAGGCACATGCAAGATTCATCTTCTTATTGGACTAATAAAACATGTTAAATACGAATGGTGCGCACCTGATCAAAACTGAACTTACGGTAATATACAAAAGAAAAGAATTCCTCGTGGTCGTTGGCTCCACCATGGAATTTGCGACCCAGACAGCAGCAAACACCACATAACGCACTGAAACAACCTTTGACCCGGCCAACGGCATCGTCACAGCGATAAGTGACTCCACCAATACCGGATCAAGTGCAACACCTCTACGCTGAAAGTCTGACAGAATACAAGTCGAAACCAACATCAGTAACTCACATCCCATTAGCGACCGAATATGGTATTCGCCAAGATGCGCAACAATGAGAGGAAGAACTAAATGCGGATGCTGCACCCCCAAATGAAAAAGAAACAATTGAACAACATATCGAATAGCATGTGCAGGAGGATGGGCTTCAACATATTGAAAAACGCCTCCAAAGAATGTAGCTAGCAACGATTTCACTTGGTACGCCGATAGTTTCCGTGATGCCAAAATAGCCAGCATGTGCCACAGTGCTAATTTATTTGAAAAGTACGGAGTGCCCATGTGAGTTCGATTTACATCAATGGTTCCATCAAGAGCAAATATTGCATCAGCGAAATCCAGTATCCAAGTTTCCGATACTTTCGAAACATCAACCTCCTCAAAGAACAAGAGAACGCTGTGTCGAGGGTAACAAAGCGGATGAATATAAGTATCCCCAATGTAATCAAATGGGGTTTGAACAAGTTGGCAGCATTCAATTCCAACAAACTCGAAACAGTTGGCAGTTCCCACTTCAGTAAAAGAAGTACCAATTTCAAGTAATTCCGGTATCCACGACCGTGCTCTGAGGGGATGATTTCGGAATATGTTATTGACAAAATACTTGGCAAGCACACAATATTTGTTTTCAAAAGAGCATGTTGAAATGCAATTCCATAGCGGTTTGAGAAACGAGTTGACAGCCTCATCTGAATCAAACAGTGGAGGCGAAAAAAAAGCTTCCAGGAAAAGCAAAAACACTGTGGCGTCCAGTTTCTTGAGAGAGCGAAAGGCAGTAAAACCAGCCTGCGCGATATCCCATAAATGGTTAAAACATCCACTAAAAGGGACACTCAACACAAAAGACACGCATTGAAGGATAACACAAAGAAGATGCTCGTCACTCGCGTCGAATCCTGCAAGACACTCATTTAATAGAAGTTGCTGGATAGCTTCGTCCACTTGAATAGAACCAAGAAGCCTAAATGCGGTGCCCCAGCCTATCAGCATCTCCAACCTATCAAAATCAGGTTGTCGGAAGGCTCGTAAAAGAATACTGCGAGAATTCTCAGAGCCAGAGATCTCTGCAAAGGAGTAGATGCCTAAACGACACTGCAACGAACTCGAATCCGGGCCATACGATTCAAAAATACCGTCTATAGTTTGAATGCTTGATAGAGGAAGCTGTCCTCGGGTCATCGATTTCAAGACCAACATAGCATAAATGCAAGATGGAATCGATAGATTGTCTTGCAGATGGTCTCTGGATTTTGAGCTATTAAAAATGGAGTCTAAAGCCATATTTCTTTCCGAGTCGGCGACCTTGCAAGCATGAATTTGTTTCACTAGAACGGTAGTGATTGAATCAAGCATGGCATCAGCGACATTGGTGTCAAAATCCTCTAGAAGAATCAAGCAGCATCGTCTGAATACAATCTGGCATTCAGACTTAAAAGATTGTTCCAAATATAGCTGAAGACTTGAATCAAAAGTCGATCTGACATTCCACCCAACCACCCATGCCCGTGAATTAAAACCCTTTTCTGATTTCAAGCTGATCTCCAACCAGTCGTCATAAATACTAATAACCCCCTGTACAAAGTAAGAATAAGCATATTAAAACAAGTTGGAGTCATTTTAGAGGCGATTTTGTTTCATGAAAGAAAATCAAAAGTATCTGCCCTGCCAAATCTTGAACCATATACGTCACCCCCAGATATTCCCTTTATAAAAGGATGTTTCCCTGGTACATGCGACCTGTAGTATGACGCAAAAACATTGGCTATCATTCTCATTTTGTTTTAACTTACCTCAGGAAGCCGTATTTTTTTAATTTCATCTGAAGTTGCGTTGATTGATATCAACAAGTGAACCATCAGAGGAATATTTTGGAGAACTTGACTACTGACATGTTTGAAAATTATGTCCATACAGCTAAATCGCAGATGCTGTATACGGCGAAAAGTTGTAGTTGCAGGGAAACCCAATACATCATTGAAGAATTTCCGAATGACATCTACAAAATCTGCACCCAATTCCAATTGGGCGTCTGTAGCGACGAACCAAAAAGTATCAACCATCATCTGAAAGCATGAAATGACACTGTGACGCATGGAAAACACGGTAGTCAAATAGCACCTTAAGATAGATGGTACATCGAGCTTTTGCTGCAACCAAGATTTCATAAACAATGGAAAGTGCTTGTCGAGGTTGAACAGCGAATTTGTGGTGTAGCAATCTTGATCGTCCCAAACAATTCGAAACAATTCTTTCGTACCGAAGGATGGAATTAACGAATGCATCACAAAATCTTGGCTAAATTGCGCATACTTTGGATCGAAGAAATAATTTGGGGCGTCTTGGAAAAATGTGCGCGTCACCATCTTCTGAACGGGAATGCAGGTATCATTCAAACCCATGTGATACAACTTTTCCATTAGGGGAAAAATATACATCTCTGGAAGTAAATCTCTGTAGGTAGAATCACTTTTCCTCATCACCGTTTTGATGTTAGGCCAAGCCGCAACTGCTAAATGCAAAGAATCCGAAAACATAATAACCGCATCAAATATTTGAATCATTGCAACCCATCTAGAGTCTTTTGGATCAGATACAGCGACAAATGACTTCAGCAACACCAAACACCGTTTCGAATCGTGCAAAATATGTTCCAGCAACATTGACCAAAAATCATGGGATTTAATAAACGGAACAGCGAGAGATAATTGCAATGATTCCGGTGCCATAAGAAGGGCTTCAAAAATGCACACCGCTATTCGCAATTGTTTATCATGGACACTCCAAGTTTCGAAAAGGAGGGAAGGTGATATGCCGAAGCGAGAGCATAGTGGAGGAAGGATGTCCAGGAGTACATGTTTCTGAAATATGGACATATTGATATCAACATCTGGGCTAATTCGACTGAGAACAAGTTGTAAAATAGTGGAATTATCACAAAACTGAACCAACAGATTCGATTGTGATTCCGGCTTCAATAAACTTATCACCGGACCAAGTTCAGTAGCAAATATTAAGTTGCATTTATATGGATGTTGTGATACGATAACTCTGTTGAATGCATCCAATGCCTTAATCAATACTTCAACTTTTAGGGCGATTCGGTTTTCTTCGACTCCTACTTTTAGCAAAGCCAATAAGAACAGAATTTCTTCAAATGTATTGCATCTGTTTGCAAGATCTATTAAATCGAAGCTCTGAGTATTCCACGCAACTCGTGCAATCAGATCGGCCGCTTTCGTGGATGAACATGCCTCAATGAACAGTTGCATCTTGATTGGTATCAGGATACGAGAAAGCCCCCCTTTTATTTCCATTCAAATTCAAAATTGATTCACTTTATATACAACGAAGTCATTCTCGTTTTTGAGCGGAGAGCTTCGATTAAGAACAAGAAGAAGGACGTATAAACTACTACTATTATGGTCAACTGTTACATAAATATTCTTGGTTTTTTTGTAACTCTATGAGCTACAGATAAAAGATCATGAATCGATTGCGAGTTGTCTATCGCTTCAAATTTTGTCCATGGATGAGGCGATTCACTCACTTTGTTTTCATCCACACTAACAAGTTGCGAAGCTGTCTGATCGGATCTAGTAGTAGCACCAAGTGGAGGACTAATGCGACCGATTTCATGGTTTTTCGGTGAATCTGGAACAACTACTTCAAGAGTGTTCACATCGTGTTTCCATCTAGCATGTACATTCTCATCAACCACACTTTCTATATAATGTATCAACTCTTCTAGTATCCTATTCAAAGGGCTTATGGCCGGATCATTTTGTATTTCTTCGCTACTAAAGGCTATCATTCTGAGGTTGCGACAGCATATTTTCCATAGGGTTTCTAATCTAACAATAGACATATGCGGAGCCAACGCAGCAACTTTACACACAAATAAATGACATATACAAAACGGCAACGGGCGACGACGCTCACTAACACTCTCGACATGCATGGATTCCAAACAGGTCAGCATACATTCAACAAAATAATCTCGATCTATCATGTGCTTGTCGAACTGATTCTCCGCAATAGACCAAATGTACAACCACTGTTCGAGATTGTCTTTCTTAATGTCAATCGAATCTGTCAACTGTGTTGTAGTCAGTTGCGAGGTGCCCCGGGACGCAGCAGAATAATGGTTTCGACGACTTACCGGCATCACTTTCTTCGTTAATCCTTTCTTTTTATTAACATACGAGGATTCGCATAGTTGTCGTGATAGGAACGATGCAATATCACTGGTCCACTTTCTTCTGAGCCATCCAAGACTTCTCGGGGACTCCGAATCTATATTTTCTTTCAAGTACACAAGCCTGACCCACCAAGAGCTACGAAGAGCAGGTATACGTTCGTGTGAAATGTCAATAAGAGGGGCCACCCATGGAGGTAACGATTTGCGCATGAATCCATTCATTGGTAGCTGCTTTGATTGCAACGGGCACTTGACGTGACAGATGTACCGATGTTTTAGCATACTGGACAACGAATTGGATTCAGATGCCAGTTTAATAAAAAAAAGGTTATCGCTCTGGGAGTTGGATTTCGAATCCGTGTCTTTTCGCATATCGTTTGCCAGGATCAAATCCAGTCCATCTGTTTTGAAAACAACTTCAGAAGACCGAGTGGATTCCCAATCATTAAACGATTCCTGCACTGTTGTCATCAGTTTTGCACATGAATCAGTGTCAATTTCATGGTTAACAAAAGACCGATATTGCAAAGATTCAGGTTTCAGGGGCAACGGTTCCGAATATCCGTTCATGAGCACCGCCGGGTTGCTTTCAGGATAGTTTGCATCATATTCCAATGGCGCCAAGTCACGACCAGGAATACCAAGAGTGGAAGATAGTTCAAATGCATCATGATGTCGAGAGAATCGAACAATCGAGACACCACCACGTCCTTTACTCATCTTGCCAACAATAAGTAAAATCTATCGAGAGGGGGGCTCCGTATTTTTCAGTCAACACTTGTGGTTCTGATGATGAGGGCACTTCAAACGAGATTGCGTGGCATGTGTACTGCAGCCCGAGCATCTGCAGGGGATATACCATTGGAAAAGTTTATGGTTCAAAAGGAGGCCAAGTCGTACAATAGCTTATATAGCTCGTTTCCAGTTCAAACGAAAAAGGATTTGGAGACATTTCTAAGGAACAGAAAGGTAGTCTTTAGCAAGTTGAAAGAGGGAGCAGAAACATCTGGAATCCCATTTGAACTGCAAGCTGCTTTGATCATAGAGAGACTCCCGGTAATTCTGCCCGATATGGAAGATTGGGAAACTGAATTCCGAGAGCTACAAGTTCAACGTCAATTAATGAAGTTCAAGGAATACAGTCTTGATGATGTTTCCGTGCCTACCAATAGGAAGGAGGATGAAGATTGGGTTTATGATATTTTGACTTTTGGAACCCGAAGAGAAATTACTCCGATGGCTGTAGATCAAGATCTCGCTTCCATCTTGAAAAGACTTGGGCCGGTCAAGATTGGACTGGTTGACGATGTATCTCCTAAAGCCCCTTCTAAAGTCTCTCCTGTTGCCAATAAATCTCAGGAGGGACAAACAATTAACCCTGTTGATGACTTGGAAGCCTTGGTGGAACATATGCGAAACAAGTCTGAACAAAATGAGGTTGAAGATGATACGAGTGAATTGCAAAACTCGCGAACTTTTGGAATAAGTGAAGGTGAAATTTTTGGACAGGATGTTATTGATGATTTGTTTTCAGGCGATGACGAATGGCAACTTCCAATTGATGATGCGAGCATGGGAGGTTCCACGAATCAAACTTCCTTCGTCCCCGAGCCTAGAATTACAGAAGCGGACGAAATGAAGGATATGAAATCCCTGCGTAGAAAGCTTGCTAGAAGACTCCATCTAATAGTGAGAGTTAAAAGCATCGAAGAAGATTCGTCGCCTACAGTATGGAGATTCCCAACAGCGTCTGTCGATATCGAGAACGAGTTCATGCTTAAAGCTGCGAAGAGAATCACCGCAGAGCAATTGGGGACTGAAATGGACGTATACTTTCTTACAAGAGCTCCTGCGGGCGTGACTTACAATCAATACTCTCAGGAGGAACAAAAAAAGAGGTCAAAGTTTGGAGGCCAAATATTCTTTTATCGTGGGCAAAGAGTTCGAGGCGATGTTAAAATAAAGGATCCTAGCATTTTGGAGCATGCATGGATTACTAGCGATGATTTGGAAGAATATGTCCCAGATCACGAAACAGACCCATATTGGTCTTATGCAAGAATGTTTATGGATGATTAAATCAATTTTCTAAAAAATATAATATCAGTGTTCGATGCGAACATTGGTCCTAAATTTCTTGTTGAGAGAATTCTCGGTGATCATTTCTTGCTTGCGCTTTTTGGAGTTGTACACTGCCGCTCCTGGCATATCAGGCAAGTTTTTAGCTTGCTTTAACCACGAATGGTTGAGAGCCTGACGAGCCGTATACCTGTTCTTTGCATCTACAGTAAGCAACGAAGACACGAAATCCTGTGTTAAAACAGAAAGGTTTTTCCACTCGCGTTTCAAATGTAGTTCTTCCATCTTAATTTTAATGGGTCTGGTGTCGTTCTCAGCGAAGGGTGGTGTACATGTTAAAACCACGTAGGTAATAACACCAAGACTCCAAATATCGGCGGTTTTACCGTATCGTCCAGCTCCCTTGATCGAATCTTTCCTGTCTAGAACTTCAGGTGCGATGTAGCTCATGGATCCGCAAACGGTGGCCCTTCCACCTTTTTCTTCCTTGGCGACACCGAAATCTGCAAGTTTTATCTCGACATCACTTGATGTACTACTCAATAAAATATTCTCCGGCTTCAAGTCTCTGTGAACAATATCTTGATCATGAAGATAGACAACTGCTTCTAAAATATTCACCAAAAGTTTCTTGGCTTTCTCTTCTGTGTACGCACCGTTATCAACCAGGCGATTGAATAATTCACCTCCACGCACCAATTCCAGTACCAAAAATATGGCTTCATCTGTTTTGTAAATGTCTTGCAAACTTATTATCCCTGGATGTTGCAATTTGCTCAAAATATTCGCTTCATTGATTTGTTCTTCCCATACACTGGGGTTGTTTAACAGGAACTGACGCTTTTCAATTATTTTTACAGCAAACTCTTCCTGAGAGATGATATTTACAAGTCGATAAACCGTAGCGTAAGTACCCTTTCCCAGCTCTTCGAATACCTTGTATTTCGCTTCCATTTCTGAACATAACGGTCTGGAATCATCGCTAGGCATCATACGCTTAAATTTCATCTCGTACCAATTCTCTACAACGGTTTTGCCCTTGGCGTTTTCTTCATTTAATAGTTGCGGATTTTGTTTAACCAATGCAATCACGTCATCATTCTTCAAAACCAATGGCACGTTCTTGACCAGCTTTTTATTGTTCACCCATGTACCGTTTGAGCTCCCTACATCGATCACTTTGGCGGTAGACCCTTCTCTATATACTTTCAGATGCGATGAACTCACTGATGCATCTGGAAGAACGATGGATGATTTCTTACCTCGTCCAAACAGATATGAATCCTCCACGAATTCATACGATATGGGATATAGAGAGCTATCACTAGTATGTTCAAGGGATCCCCAAGGAGTTGCCTCATCCAACAATTCATTGTCACTGTCTTGACTTCCATTTAATATTTGAGTGGGCTGAAATTGGCTCTGCTCCTCTTCATCGACAGTCATCACTTGGACGATTTTTGAATGGGATCGATGTTTTTTTTTCGTTTCGCCTTCGTCATGTACTTCCTATTCCATGGTTGGTTTATTTCAAAAGAATGCCTTGAATGGTGCTTGATTCGTTTTGGAACAGACAACAACTGCTTCCGTTAATTGTCATGCGATTTGTAAGTCGGTTTTATTGTTCAATCTGTTTTCATGATGCGCCAAGACACAGATATTTGAACGAACGACCCTCTGAGGAAGCAGTCGCCATAGGATACTATTGATTTAAGAAACCTAACCGCGATGGAACTCTCAACGTCCATTGTACTATGATATCATTAATTCCTTGTCTGAAAAACAAAAATAAGTACATAAACTAATTACGATCTAGGAAATGAATGGAGTCGTAGGTAAATTGGTTGCACCAAGTTGTTCTTCATCGTCGCTACTTTCATCATCGTTTTCAATCAAACGATTGTTTCCCAATTCCTCTCTTGGAACAACTGCAGTAAGAAAACTAAAAATGAACGAAGAAAGGAAAAGTATACAAGCAGTCATGAAGAAGAGGGGTCCAAATCCGTATTTGTCAACAGAAAATCCTCCAAAAACTGCACTACCACTCCATCCGAACCTATTGATACTATCAATACTATTGTATCGAGCCCTCTTGGACTTAGGGACATAGTCCATCAAAATGGCTTTCTTTAAAGGCCTTGTGCAATGCTGCAGGGTACTAATGAAGTATATCGGTAGAACAATTCTCCAGTCGTTACTATCGAGGTACTTTCCCACGGCAGCTAATCCAAAGAGACCTAAGCAACCTGCATAATTTAACATGGATGACACATGTGCACGCCCAAATGATTTCGCTAGTTTCTGAGATCCAATTGCAACGATAGTCATGAATATAGGGAGAACAATATATATACAATTGATGGATATAGGATCAAGTTCCAAATGTTGCTTGAAAAATAGTGGAAAGAATTTAACGGACATACCACTGCCAAGTCCAGAAATGAAATCTGAAACAAGAACCAGTGTTGGAATATGTTCTTGGCGGATCCAGTTCTCCGGATTGGTGGGTCTATTCTCGATATCTCTAAAATCACCTTCCAGCTCTTGCTGATGATGAGGGAGGTTACTGACTGAGTGACTACGTCTAATGCGTCTGTCAGGAGAATATTCATTATGCACACGATACGTGATTCTTGCAGACTGGACAGAGATTTCTTGGGCATTGATTACTTCATCAACTAACCGCTGATAAGCAAGTCCTCCAGGAGTTGATGGAAGATGGTGCGACTCACTGTCATCACCAAGCGAATGGTCATCGCTCATAAAGAATAACAAGAGTATCGGAAATACATTTATCACAATGCCTATGGTAAATACAGTCGTTATTCTTGAATATGCCCAATCATTACCGTATGTAGAAAATAACACCACACATATCGCTGGTCCTGATACACTTGATAATTGCGTTAAAATAAATCTCAGCGTGTTAAATCGTGTTCGCTGACCGGTTTTAACAGAGTCTGCAAATAATGTATCAATACAAGTTGCAGAAATACCCTGAAAGGATCCCATAGCAGCAAGTGCACCTGTCATAAGCCAAAATCTCAAGTCATCGGATATTTCCTCTAATAGTAAATAAGTAATAAAACCGCAAGATGCTAAGCCAATCAATCCAGAAACATGCAAGACCGTGTCTCTTCTAAAGTAATCTGCGATGGTACCTCCGACGACCGCAGCAAGACATTGAGAAACACCTTGTGCTCCCTCTGCGACACCGACCATACCGATCGTGCCCGATAGCAGTTTTAAATAAACACTCAGAGTTGTGAATGCCCAAATGCCACGAGAGGCACTACCTAAAAAAGAAAACGCTAGCGCCAGTTTAACGTTGGTGTTCCATTTGGATTTCGATGATCCCATTTTTGTATTTTGAATGATGTAAAAGTTCACTCAATATTTTTTGCAAAATGTAAAAATAAAATTCACTAAACGGTATGGTAGGAGTTACTTATGCGTTACTAAGCTTCTCTCATCCATCGAATTTTGATGGCTGTGATTTATTGATTCAATCACATTCCCTTATACTCTTCCACAATGGTAAAGAACATCCGAGTAACCTACCGCAGACGTCATTGCTATGCTACCAAGTCTAACATCGTAAAGAAAGTCAAGACTCCAGGTACGTTTCAATTTTTTACCCTCTATCACGACTCTTGTTGTTCTAATGAAGCAAAGCCAACATCCGTCGATATCGATCCTTGTTCCTGATTGTATATTAATCTATGTTTTTAGGTGGACGACTTGTTGCACACTACCACACTAAGAGAGGTAATGCGCCAAAGTGTGGCGACTGCAAAGAACCCCTAGCTGGTCTTCCAGCGCTTCGCCCTAGTAAGTTTAAGAAATTACACTATCACCAAAAGACTGTTAGCCGAGCATACGGTGGATCCAGATGCGGAAAATGCGTTCGTGAAAGAATCTTGCGTGCATTTTTGGTTGAAGAACAGAAAATTGTAAAACGAGTTGTTGCTGCTCAAAAGAAATCCGAAAAGTAAAAACTCAACATTATCTTTCTATATTCTGTTTTTTGTTGAAGACGTTTATTCAGTTTCATTGCTATTCTCGCGAATCCCTGGTGGGGCTCTTTCTGTCGGAGAAGAAGAAGAAACGACATCAGCAACCGTTTCTTCTGTGACCGATCTTGAACTCGACAGATTTTCAAGTGCTGATCTGAAGCTGCCGCTAATTTTCGAAGCTACACCCTGAGCACCTTTTTCCCTCGTTTTCGTTTTGTATATATTCTTTTCGATGTTATCAGAATTTCTTTGCCGCTTTTTTGCTTCCTCAGCTATGAGTTTGGCGTCCTCCGGATATTCAAGTAGCAAAGTATCAAAATCTTCTTTATACAACACGTTCAACTGTGAATAGGTGAAGGACCTCACAGTTGCAGTCCTTTTAGGCATCGCTTGAAGAAGAGCAATTTCTCCAAAGAAATTTCCTTGCGAGAGAACTGCGTAAACCTGCTGCTCGGCTTCATCCATTGCTTGTACAACTCCTTTCACAACGAAATATAACGAATCCCCTAAATCTCCAAATTTAATAACATAATCACCAGGCAGAAACAGTTCAGTCTGTAACTTCATTATTATAGCGCGAACAAAATTCTTTTTTGATTCACGAAATATTGGAACAGAGGAAATGAGCGTTTCGTTGACTTGTATGCATGCTTCTTCATGGTACGACTTGCTAACAGACGACAACCATCCTTGTCTGCTATCATCTCCTCCGTTCAATGCCCATGAAAATGCATAGTAATTTCGAATTCGAGTTTGCAATTCTTCACTAAGTCCCATTTGCCGCATGGAGTCGTTAATCTCACTAATCGCAAGGTTCCATTTCGTTTCTTTGGCTTTGAATTTTTGAACCACATTTGTGACCGTACCCACCATTAATGCTGTAAAAAACAATCCAACCATATTCAACACGATAGCGAAAATGCGCTCTGGTACCGTTGTCGGTTCTCCTTTTCCTAATAAAAATTGCAGTGTGCCATGCAAATAGACAAGTGATTTTACATGAGTGCTATCTATCATATTATCGCCTATCACTTGTTCGTCGTACCATTTTGAATGTGGATACTGGCAACACCAGAAGAAAATGATAGCTAGAAGTACCAAGAGTGAGAAGAATACGATGGGCCCAAAGAATATGTTTTGTAGCAAGGGGTAGGAACTTGATGCAGAACAACGATAAACTCGATATGCTTCCAAAGCAAATTTTATGTAGATCACTGTTACTTGCACAGCCGCTCCTGCTGTGACTGGATTCATCCGATCAGGAGTTTTCCAATCGATGTAAAAATCGTTCTCAACTCTCGCTTTGTCAAGGTACCACCAAGATGGTATACAAGCAAGCAAATCAATAATGAAATGCCCTCTTTTGAAATAATTCAACGCTATCCTGTGATATCTCGTTTCGGAACGCCCGCTTTCAGCGAGAAAGGAAGTGAAAAAGTTGGCGCAAAGGTCCGTGGCCAAAAACACATAGGCGCAACTGACTACGGCATAGTTGGAAGAAGACATGGAGTCCCCCAATACAGTATGATAAAAGCAATTGTAGCATTGCACGGTGCAGGTTAAGAAAATTATGTTTTTGAACGCTCGTCTCGAATAGCTCCTTCTATCCCAGTGGAAATTTCTTCTATCACTCCTAGTCTTCACTGAACACATCGCTTCCAATCTTTCTTCTGTAATATCAGGAAATTCAAATCTAATGTAGTCAGGAAATTCATCGAATGCAACTTGAACCTGTCGGTTTTCTATTTTGTATCTCGCCGCTCTCATTTTCAATTTGCCGAGTAGAACTGTGGTAAGGAAAGGTGTTTTCATTGCAATATCTGCCACTGCTTCACCTATAGAACTTTTCCTTTTTAACTCCTCCGACCCATCCGGTAGTATCTTCGACGACATTGAACTCACACGATTCAAGAAATTGTTCAAAACCGTAAAATAATAAAACTGAAGAAAAGTAACAGTCGTTTTGGGATTCCGTAAAAAAAACATCATGAAAAAGATAGCTTAGATACAACTCATGCTCAACGACAGATTGGAGTACGTTGCACCTTGCACAAGGGAAGGGGCGAATGCATTCCTGAAGCGTTGCAGCTCAACTACTTTTTTAAAGTCCATTGTGTTGGAAGTAAAAGAGACGAATGTTACCGCAGGTGGTCAAGAGTCTTTGCAATTGGTGTTGAAGGATTCTGGATATTACTATGTTGTTGTCTCTGTTGTAGACGATGAAAGCCTATCCCGTTCATCAACCCCTAGCAGAAGGAAAGAAATTATGAACAAAGTGAAGAGATTTTCGCTGAAGAAGGATGCAGATGAAAGTTTGACGTTTCAAATGCTTGTCCATGATGTTCACGAAAGGAATATTTTCGTCCATATGGGGACTGGAGAAAGCCCTTGTGAATTTGAAGAATATTATGAGAAATCTACTAGTCAGCTGTCCACCAATAAAATATCACTAGATAGAGATACAGGATTATTTGCCTCTGTGCATGCCAGCTTTTTTGTCAGCGAAACAGCAACTCCGTCGGCTTTAACTGTCATCTTGGGTTCAACGTATGGAGCACTGGTGGATGTCAGTGTCACTTGCTGTTCAAACGAATCATTGTGCCAAGAAGGTAAAGAATTGCTTTTAGCAGCCCTGGAAAGTGACTCGGACTTTGCTACAGACCGGCTTCGAAAATGGAGAAGCTCAGCTGAGGGTGTTGCGCATATCGCTGCTGCTGATGCATCGAAACATATTCGTAAACATTCGTACACGTCTGCATTGGTTGAAGAACATGATTCGTCGTTTAGTTTGAGCACTAGGAGTTCCCCTAAAAACTTTTCTCCGGTTAGTCGTTTTGGGTCTACTTTGCGTCCTTTGGTGGTTAAAGGCAAATGGTTTTATGAATACAATGGTCCGAATGAACCACTAGGTCGTGCTGTATTACTCCGTGGTGTGAATCTTTCAGGAAATGTGAAGCTTCCGATGTCACCAGATAGCAGAAGTCATATTCAAGTGGATTGGGGCGAATACAAGAATCCTGAAGTGGCAGCTGCTTTGTCCTTTGTTGGAAGACCGTTTCCTTTGACTGAAGCCCATGAACATTTTTCTAGACTTCGAAGATGGGGTTTTAACTGTTTAAGGTTTCTAGTGACATGGGAAGCGATAGAGCATGCAGGTCCCGGCATCTACGACGTTGAATATTTAGATTTTGTGGAGCATGTTGTCGGTATGGCTGCTTTCTATGGACTGTATGTGTTCATTGATCCTCATCAAGATGTATGGAGTCGTGCAACTGGCGGTTCTGGTGCTCCGCTTTGGACGCTTACCAAAGCAGGTCTTGATTTATCCCATATTGAAGGTTCAGACGCTGCATTTACTCATCAAAGCAGTAAAGATCCTTCAAACTTCCAACGAATGTCCTGGCCCCAAAACTACCAACGGTTTGCTGCTTTACATATGTTCACGATGTTTTGGGGAGGCAATGATTTTGCACCCAACTATAGTGTTGATGGAGGTATTCCGATTCAGCAGTATTTGCAGAGTCATTTTATAGATGCCATGCTTCAAGTGGTGGATCGCGTGTGTGAAATGGATCATGTCATAGGCTTTGACAGTTTCAATGAGCCGTCTCCTGGTTTTATCGGGTGTGCTCTTGATGAAGTATTGCAACCTGTAATACCTCCTGGGCCTGTATTTAAACCGTACGAATCCATGATTGTGGCATCGGGTGTGGAGCGTTATGTGGGTAGGGCCAACAGGATAGGAATGATTCTTGGACGTTATCACGCGAATCGTGAATCGCGATCCGTGTGGTTACCTGATGTGGAAGACATTTGGAGAGATCATGGGGTATGGACCATGCGAAAAGATTCAACTGGCAAAGAATCCCCAAAATTGTTGCAGCCAAACTATTTCCAAAAATTTCCAGGAACGAATATTGAGATTAATTTCTTCCGTGACTACTTGCGACCATTTATGATTCTCTATATTAGCAAGATCCGAGATAAGATGCCGAAAGCCATATTGTTTGCTGAAGGTGACGGATTTGGAGAAAAGGAATTTATATGGGGCGCCGAGGACCCTCAGGGTATCGTTAATGCATCCCATTGGTATGATGGATTTACGCTGTTCACGAGCAACTTTAATCCCAGTATGTCAGTTGATGTGAAAACAAAGCTTCCAGTTCTTGGTTCTTCTCGAATCTACTCCATGCACTACAGAGATATAAATGCGATTGATAAATTGCCTAAAACTCCCACTGGCGAAGATGCGGTGATGCCGACACTAATTGGCGAGTTTGGCATTCCGTATAATATGAATGATAAATATGCTTTCAGGAGTGGTGATTTCGGCATGCAAGAGAAAGCATTGGCATTGTATTACGACTTGTTTGATGCACTTCAGGTTCATTCCACTCAGTGGAATTATTGCAACGACAATTCCAATGAATGGGGCGACAATTGGAATTTAGAAGATTTGTCTCTCTTTTCAAAGGACCAGCAGGTGTTACCATTCCACTTGAACCCAGATAGTGGAGGAAGGGCTATAAGAGGCTTCTCCCGTCCGTACGTTCCGTTTGTTTGCGGTACTTCTAAACTCACCGTGTTCAATTCTAAAACTCGGGTTTTCGAGCACGAATATGTTCCAAATTCCCGTAATTTCTTCATCGGTAAACATGAATATGCAACTGAGATTTTCGTCCCCGATATTCATTTCTTGTCGCAGCGGTCTGGAGTTGTAGAGTTTGAAGTGCAAATTGAAGGTGGGACGGTGACCCGAAGGCAATTCCCAGGCAGACACGTGCTTTACATCTGGGCTGACGAATCCACCATATCTCACAACAAAGTGATTCGAATAACGATTTCTGCCAAGCCCTTTTTGAAATGATAAAATAGACTACATTTGGCCATTGATTTACCTCGCAATCACCCAGTCTGATTTTCAACCATTTAAACTGATTTCCTGTTGTGGCTTGGACCGCTAATCAGTGCTTGGACTGATTTACAGATCTAGAGTCTAGTCAAAGTGTTCAGGCAAAAAAACCGGCTCGACTGAAAAATTCGAATTGGTCATAAAAAATTACATCAGGAGAAATATAATGCGAATTCAGTGACTCCACATAATGTTCTTGCTTCTGATTACCTCGCGGATTGCCATCAGGCTCTTTTCTTTCAACAAGATAATCTTGTTTATTAAGAAATTAGCATTTGATGGCTTTTATCCACTACTAGTAGTTTTAAAAAATCGATTTTTGTTGTTTAAAAAAAAAAAATCTTTAATTTATTTAGTTGAGGCGTCTGAGGGGATCAACAGGTGAAAGAACAGAGTCAATTAAAATAGTACTTGACCATCTTATTTAATACGAGAGATAACCAAGATTCATTATGTCTGTGTATGGAGAAGTAAGTATTTTCGTTGAAATGATATTGTTGAGGCTTTAAATACTATAGCTCGTTTTGGTTCTTGGTGACCTACATATCCCCCACCGGGCCGCTAAAATAGCAGAAAGCTTCAAGAAAATGTTAATTCCCAACAAAACTCATCATGTTTTGTGTACTGGAAACCTTTGCACAAAAGAGCAATTAGACTTTTTGAAGACATTAGCGCCAAGTGTCCATGCAGTGAAGGGGGATATGGACGAGGTATGTTTGAATCTGCTTATTTTATTTCTTCTTGCTTACATTCAGTATAGGTCTCGAATCTGCCAGAAGAGACTATTGTTCAAATTGGAGAGTTTAAAATTGGGTTATGTCATGGTCACCAGATCGTTCCTTGGGGAGATACCGATAGTTTGGCCATATATGCTAGACAGGTAAGTGTGTTAAAAGGGGAACCAAATGTTGCTTATGCTTTGATAGCTTGATGTTGATATTCTCATCACTGGTCATACGCACGTCAATGCGGTACATGAAGTGGAAGGACGGCTGTTGGTAAACCCTGGTTCTATCACCGGGTCTTACTCAGGAACGAAAAGGTATGTTATTTTATATTCTTGTTGCTCTGAATTAACATTTATTCAGTGACATTAAACCAAGCTTTATTTGTATGAGTATTCAGGCGAACAAGGCGATGACATTCGTGTACGAGATGGATGACAACGAGGAAGTCAAGATCCAACAAATCAAATTTCAAAAATCATAACTACATTTATTCTGATCATTCAAAGTTTAAATTCAATTGTATCTAGAAATGTGATAAGTGGTTGGTACACTCCTTCTGCTGGCCTATTTTTCTCTACTTTCTTCTTCACTAGTCTAAAGTTTGCATTCTATTTTTTTAAATTAAACGACTGTTTCGATTTAATTTGAATTTAATTCTTGTTACAGGTTGTATGTGGATTGAATCTTTAACTAATCGTGTGAATGAAAATTAAGAGGAAAGAGGGGCATGTCAGTTACACTTCATACTTAATTCATACGAAAATAGTTTTGTGGGTTCGAAAACATTTGTATCAATCGATGATACATGTACTAAGAACTCACATCCCAGTGTCTACTATGCCCAAATGGATGGCTAATAGAAAATTTGTTTTGGAGCCATCAATCTGATTAAATATGGTAAGTCACAGAGAGGTGTAGTGAACGATTCGTGCTGTCCGCTCGGAACTTGTGCATGGAGAGATTCCTTCGAGGGTAGAAGTAGTGTGGTGTAGAGGAGGAAGAGAGATCCTACATGCCTACATCCTCTATCCTTGAGAATCGTTCGCGTTTGTTTGATGAATTGGCACTAACCTATTTACTTGTAGGCGAAAGCACAACAAAAGACTAAGGAGCAGAAGGCGAAAGCCGCCATGGCGGGGGGTGGAGGCCGGAAAAAGAAGAAGTGGGCCAAGGGAAAGGTTCGAGAGAAAGCATTTAACATGGTTCTATTCGAAAAGCCTGCGTATGATCGCCTGCTCTCCGACGTACCAAAAATGAAACTTATCACAACTGCATCCGTAGTAGAGCGACTTAAGGCTAACGGGTCTCTTGCACGCCGCGCTATCCGCGAACTCGAAGGAAACGGAGTTATCAAGGCTGTCACCAAGGGCTCTAAGATGATGATCTACACTCGTGCTACTGCATAACTATAGTAACCAAGTTTTATTTTTATACAAGCATGGCTTAGTCTTAAGTTCCCAGGGACCGGAACAGTTGCCGACTCAAAAGAACAAGGAGTAAAATCAATATATATCAGGATTCGTGTAAAAAATTAAGCTGTCGCTGAAGAATACAGCTCATATTTCACTCGTTTGCCAGTTTGCAAGCCTTCCAGTGCATCCAGGTTTTCGTGGGAACGATCCAATTCGGCTGCCTTTTCGGAATCACCGAATGAATGGAAGGAGTAGTCTGTGAGGAGCCAATCTTGAAGAAAATCATCTTGGGCTTCCTCGTTTTTAAGGCTCACGGCTGAAAATGGACGTTTTAAATTGCATGTGAGTTTCTGAATGCACTCTGGAGACGAGGGTTGTTTGCTAGCTTGAGGTTTTGTTTTGGGGATGCTTTCAACCCGTCTTTTTGCTTTTTGAGCGGAAATTCTGTGAAGCATAATGGGCATATATGATGGATCAGAATATTCCTGGAGACTTGATGCCTGGTTGTAGCACAATTCTTCCAGCGCGTTTGTAACGTTGCTTTGTCGGCTGTGATTGATCGAAGAGGGTGTTTCCCCTCTCGCTCCGTAGGCAACTCGGAAGATGTGCTCCATTCTACTGAAGAACTGCTCACGAAAGGGAGCGTCACGTTTGGTATCATGCCAATTCATTCTTATTCTTCTTCTTATTTGACTAAAATACAGGTTTTCAAAATGGTCCACCTCTAAAATAAAAATTAGGGAAAAGTTCCTTTCACAGTTCACTTTTATAAAAAAATTCAAAAAGTAGTTCACTTTTATAAAAGAATTCAAAAGTAGTTCACTCTTATAAAATAAATTCAAAAGTAGTTCACTCTTATAA
>Ga0105055_10002782_pt1 | contig 26904 bp, 13 predicted proteins | sample BON03_FD_78090 | JGI IMG/M metagenome (GOLD analysis project Ga0105055, IMG submission 78090) | Freshwater microbial communities from Lake Bonney liftoff mats and glacier meltwater in Antarctica - BON-03 | ecosystem: Environmental > Aquatic > Freshwater > Ice > Glacier meltwater | place: Lake...
AGAAACGGTTAATTCTGGAAAGGAAATACTATTGGTTGCGTTGGGTTCAAAAGCATCCTTGGAACCTCCACCAAAACATTTATTCAAAATAAAAGTACCACCAGGAAAGAAGCCCGGAGATATCATAGTTGTAGAAGCTGAAGGCCAGAAATTTCCTATCAACATTCCGCAAGGCGTTTCAGCAGGACAAGAAATTCAGTTTGAAATTCCATTGGTGTCCTCAGCTCCTCATCAAAATCCTCCTCCGGACCAGCAACGTCCTGATGCTCCTGTCAATGTTGATGCCCCTCCTCCAGCCATCCAACAGAATACTTCCGCGCCACCTCCAGCTATTAAACCAGTGACATCCTTTGATGGGAGTCTCTAATTAAAATCTATATTTTTAAAAATAGTGCCTGTGATTTGTTCAATACTAATTGATAGCTATGCAAGATCGTTTCGGGTTTCAGAAAACGGAACTTCAAAAGGTGTGAAGTGTTCTTGATTTATAAAAGCTATTGTGGCTTTAGTAGTTTAGGGAGATAGTACAATCATGATGAGGATCAATCGCATCCGATGCGCTACAGTGTGAATTCAACCAATTCGATTGCATCAGATACATTTCAGTGTGAACTCAACCAATTTAATTGCATCATATACAGTTTAGTGTGAATTCAGCCATTCCTCGTAAAGGCTGCGACATTTTTTTAAAATGAGTCATGAAGTCTGGAGAATAGAAAGCCCCCCTCATCACCATCGATTCACCATTAAATTTGTTCGAAAGACGAGTGTGAAGGATGCAGGCTGTTGATCATAATGGTGTGAAAGTTTATGACATGTGCATTGGCAAAACTCTACCTCAATGGCTGACCGAGAAGAAGAAAAGGTCGATCCGTAAAGATGAAGAGTATATGAAGAGAATTGAACTGATTCAAGATTTTCATTTTAATACATACTCATCACGAATCAAAGTGTCAAATGACGGGCATCACATAATTGCTGCGGGTGGTTATCCTCCGCAAGTGAAAGTTTACGATACGCGAGAACTTTCTCTGAAATTTGAGCGTCATATTGACTCGCCTATTGTACAATTCGAAGTGCTAGCCGATGATTATTCAAAAATTGTGTTTTTAGATTCAGAACGAACATTGCAATTCCATGCAGCCTATGGAGCGCATTATAAACTTCGAATTCCATATTTTGGCAGAGACCTTTCCTACGACCCTAGCAATTGCGAGTTATTTGTTGCAGCCTGTGGTAAGGATGTATATCGAGTGGATTTGGAACAAGGGACTTTTCTCTCGCCGTTTAGTTCTACACATGATGAAGGCGTCAATTGTTTGGGGTTCTCGCCATCGTTGCAATTACTAGCATGTGGAGGGTCGGACGGAGATGTCTCTTGCTGGGACTCCAGGTCAGGTAACAAGCAAGTTGGGGTATTGAATCTGGAAGATGAGATTACCAGTTTAAAGCTGGACGATACTGGAGTTACCATGGCGGTAGGTTGTGGTAATGGTACATGTTCCATTTACGATCTACGGTCATCGAGGGCAGTTTGTACGAAAGAACATCCTTCAGGTCGTGAAGTTGTAGGTCTTGATTTCCAGCGAGGAAGTAGGTTAGTGGTATCAGCTGACCCGAAATCCATTCGATTTTGGAACAGAGATAATGGGAATTCATTTGTGAATATAGAGCCGCAATTCGATGTGAACGATATTTGCTTGGTGCATACGAGTACGAGTAAAACGTCCGGGTTGCTTTTCGCGGCTGGAGAAACAGATAGAATAATGAGCTTTTACATTCCCAGACTAGGCCATGCACCAAAATGGGCTTGTTTTCTAGATAATTTAACTGAAGAGCTAGAAGAACAGAAAAAGACGGATGAAAATGTTTATGAAAATTACAAATTCGTGACAACCAACGATCTTGAAACACTCGGAGTGAGTCACTTGCTTGGAACACCGCTACTACGCGCATATATGCATGGATACTTTATGGATATGCGTCTCTACGACCAAATCAAAGCAGATGCACAACCAGTGGCATTTGAAGATTGGCGAAAGCAAAACATTCGAAAGAAAATTGAGGCCAAAACCGAAGGTAGAATTATTCAAAAACCAAGCCGAGTCTTGCCAAAGGTGAATAGTGCTTTTGTCGAACGAGCAGCAGAGGAAACAAAAGATTCTCGATTTACAGCGATGTTTGAAGATCCAGATTTTGAAATTGATGAGACGTCAGATAACTTCAAGCAGATATTTTCCAGTGGAGTGAAGCGAGCGGAGGCGAATACGAAGCCTAGAAAGAAACTTGTGATGAAAGAAGGAGAGGAGGCTTCACTTATTCCAACGGATAAGAAACGACGCGCATCCACCACTTTAAAAGAAAAACTTGTCAAGAAATCACATGACAATGATGTAAAGTATCTTTCCGCAGGAAATATGGAATTGTCCTTTTCATCCGGCAAGAAAAAGAAAAAGAAATAGAAGATAATTATATTTAGAATATTGTTTACCACCATTGAGGCTCGCTACCACGATCTAAAGCATCGAGCCTCTCATTCATTACCTGCAAAAATTCTTTGATGGAAACCAAGGACTCCTGATATTCTCCAGTGAAGACAAAAATGGTTTGGACATACAGTTTTTCAAATTCATCGTTGTTGAAAGTATATCCTATTCGTTCCATTACATCACGAATCTCTCCTCTATCCAACGGTGTCGAAAAATCAGATTCATCTAACCCTTGTGTGGCGATTCTTGAAGGGTACAACAGCTTTGCAGCATTAGTATCATCACCATAATTCTGACTGTCACTTATGGATCTGGTAGTTGGTGGTTTGATATCCGTTCTCACTGAAGGAGTGCCAAACACACGATCACCGTTTGTGAAGTTTCTGAATCCAGGTCTTCTTGCACAACCTAGATCTTCATCAGGGTGTTGATCAGCCTCCTTGTACTCACCTTGAAGACATTGTCGTGCGGACCATTCAGGTACAGTCACTTGCTTCATCTTATTTTGATGTGCTATCAATCGTTGCGTACTTTCGGAGTCTAGGTTTCCTCGGTATTTTGACTTACCCAAGATGTTGGTATTCATGCTACGGTGATTCTCTACAGCCAGATTAACAATTCTTGTTTGGTCAATTTTGGATTCTGGTCTCAAACAGGATGCTACACTTGCGTCGTCGTGTAGTGGTTTCGATTCAATAGCTCCGAATCGATGATGTTTTGGGTCAATATCCTTCCATTCATACTTTCGATCACGTTGCTCTCCCGGCTGATAACTATTATGACTTTTTTTGTACTGATCTCTCAACGCATCTTCCAGTTTATATTCTGCCATTGAATATATCAGGTCTTTAGAAGATACTTGTTCTCCTCTTTTTTGCTCTCGAGGTACAAAGATGGTACCGGCTTTCTGTTGATGGTTCAAAGCCTCTTTGTGTTTGTTCATCACATTAGCAAATGATCCAGCATGAGATCCTGAGAAAACGTCGCTGACATTGTCACTGTAAGCATCACTTCTTGACCCAAGTCTTTGAGTTCCAATTTTTTCAAGCAACTGAATTGAATCATCGATAGCGCCCCAATGATTCACTCGTTTTCCAGGTTCTTCGAAGAAACTCTTCCTGTATTTTTTCACATCTTTTGGAGTTGTTGGTCTCGCTTCATGGCGTAAGCAACCAGCAGCACTTTCTCTGTCCATTCTTCCTTGAAATGTAACGGATAAGTTCGTTTTTTTTTGATGGCACAAAATCATTGACTAATTTGTGCTTTTGATTGGCGATGATGCTTCGAAGAATGGTGAGCAGGTCGCTGTTTCGAATGATGAGCACGTCGTTGCCCCCTCATGTGAAGCTGGAGATCCCTGCATTGTCCCCTACGATGAAAGAAGGAGTGATTGCCAGTTGGGTTAAGAACGAAGGTGATCAGGTTGAAGCAGGGCAACCGGTGTGTGAGATTGAAACTGATAAAGCGACAGTGGACTATGAAGTACAGGATCAAGGTTACTTGGCAAAGATACTTGTGCCTGCTGGCGGTCCACCGAAACCATGTGGTACCATTATCGGCATCTTGGTAGAAGAAAAAGAAGACATTCCAGCATTTGCTAATTATACTGTGGAAGAAACACCATCAATGGCAGAAACCAAATCAGAACCTGTATCAGAATCTAAATCTGTATCAAAACCTGAATCATCAAAATCTGAATCAAAACCTGAATTTGTTGCGTCGAAAGGGTCTCGTGTTTTCATTAGTCCGCTAGCGAAAGTAACAGCTCATTCGATGGGTATAGATTATTCTGGTATTACAGGATCAGGACCAAATGGAAGAATCATTAAAGTGGATATTGATAGGTATGAAAAACAAGAACAGCCACAAGCTCCAGTCGGTATTAATGGTGATCCTAGCGCTGTTTTCAGTGGTGGTATTAGTGGTGGTATTAGTGGATACGTTGATTATCCTGTGTCACAAGATACACAAGCCATTGCTGATGCATTGACAAAGAGTAAATCCACGGTACCTCACTACTATGTGAGTGCAGAAATTGACATTTCTTCGCTGCTGTCACTTCGAGAGAAACTCAATGAAAGTCTGCCAGACAAAATATCCGTCCATGATTTTGTTATTCGAGCCTCAGCTTTGAGCATGAAACATGTCCCTCAAGTAAATTCATCATGGGGAGGATCATTTGTTCGCCAGTATGAAAACAGCGATATCAATGTTGCAATCATCAATAAAGACCAAGATGTGATGATGCCTGTTATCAGAGCTGCGAATAATAAAGGACTCAGTGCCATTTCCAAAGAGTGTCGCTCCTTTCTGAAAGGCATCGATATGGATGTATCTAACGGTACTTTCACTATTACTAATATGGGTGCATATGGATTGAAATCCTACACACCTATAGTGAGAGAGCCGCAGACCTGCAGTCTAGGTGTCGGTACGATTGTCAAGCGTGTTGTACCTGGTGATGGTATTAACGAGGATGGTTCTCCGGAGATAAAGGTGGTGTCTGTTATGACTGTTACATTGTCGTCTGACCATCGAGTCCTCGATGGTGCGTTGGCGGCGACGTGGCTCCAAGAATTCAAGTCTCTGATGCAAGACCCATTGAAAATGCTATTGTAAATCTAAATCAATTAATTAATAGCAGGAAAATTAGAAATCAAACGAGTTCATTCTTGGAAGACGAAATGTCTTCCAGATTCATTTGCATAAACCAGGATACCAAAAACGAATGCAGGTTGTTTCAAACATGCAAATATGCTTTGAGCAAGAGATATTTGAAGCAATTTGGCCATCATCTTCCATAAAGTTTCTCGAATTTTATATCGAAAAGGGACAGAAGAACTCAAAGAGCAAATGAAGCATCATTGGAGCTTGCAAATGAAATGCCCATTCCCAATGCCCACCAGTCGCATCTGCTGTAATCCCAGACCATATAACTTCAAACGCAGTTCCACATGGAATAGCAGTATAGTAAATACCAATGGAAAGCCCTTTTGTACATTCTTTTATTAAGACGAAATATGAAAAGAGTTCAATGACGAAAATGAAACCAATTGTTATTTATTTCATTCGATATCCATTTATTCAAATTGACAACAAACGAATTTACGAGAAATCAAACGAGTTGGCTCTTGCACGAACAGCTTCTTTAGGTAATGTGTCAGAGACCACGCTTTGAGCAATAGGACCTGCGGAGCTGCGTCTGAACTGTTTGCTCGAGGACGGAGAAGGAGGAGTAGGAAGGAAGAATTCGGAACCACCACTATACTCGGGAAATCTTTTTTGCACATTGAAATAGGCCGCAATAATTCGTTGCCCTGCCGAAATCAAAGATTTCTTGTCTGCAGTTGGAGGGACAGCTGCAGAGGTACAAAGGGTATGTAACCGGATACGACGGTCTTCGTAAAATTTAATGTTACTAGAATCACGGTAGGCAATTACCGGGTTTTCAACATGACATGGATAAAAGTTCCCGTGAGAAATGCAGTAAGAATACGAATGATCGGTACTGACTAATTCAGGACGTTCAGATAGATCTTGGACGAATTGTAATAACGACTCATCGTTATTTTGAATTGTGGCTCCTCTCTTCATAGAGTATGATTCATCCGTGAAACCAACTTTCTCGAAACTTTCAAAAAGTTGGATGGATTTATCATCAGTGAGAAGGAAAAGGACATCAGCTTTAGAGTCGCCCATCGATCCCCATGCAACATCTCCTTGTTCCATATGCACAATCACAGGTTGAGACCATTCGGCATATCCGATCCTACGTAAATAGATTCCGTGAGCGCTGCTGGCTGTTTGTCGACCTTGTTGAAGCTTTTTGAAAAATACAACGGCTTTGGTTAGTTCAAGCATTTGAGGAGGCAGCAAACTGGCGTTGGAAATGTTCCTGTCAATTAAACACAGTGACTTAACCAGTCGATGCATCTGAATATCCATCGTGGTCATCGTGATTATTAAATATTATACTTGACGTTGTCTTCTTACTCGATTGTTTTTACAGGAAACGGTAAAAGTATAAACGTATTCATACCAGACACTGTGTATTCCTCACTATGGGCCATCTACATTCTTATAATTCCGGTATGTTTTTATTATCCTGTGCTTTGGATTTGGTTCGAAAATCGAACCTCTCGAGTGAACATCGTTCGAAAAGATATATACATTTGAAAATATATACCAGCTACTTTTTGGTTATGGTTTGTCAAATTCATGTGCTATGTATCTATGGGTTCAACTTCGTCTGAAAGACTGAAATATAGTCCGTGATTTGTTGAACACAAGTGCAGAAATTTTGGAAAGTCACAATTTAAAACTGCTGCATTCGAGATGAATGTCTTTTTTAGATCTTAAGCTTTCTAAATTTTGTGAAACACTAGATTGATCTACTCATTTCAGCGAATGCAACCATATATTATATCCTTGGATTTCAGTGAATATATTTGTTATTCTTTATTCCAATCCAAGTGCTTTTGAATGGAACTGCCGTCTAGCTTGCTGTAACCATGCTCTATTTAAAATATCTTCTTACTTCCTTCAACTTTTTAATTCTATGTGCATCATTAAAAGACATTCCTCTCAAAATAACAGGTTGTCTCGCCGAAGCAGTAACCTTCTGAAAAAATTCTGATGAGTAAATCCGCGACTTTTTTGATGTAATTTAATTGCATGCCTCGATATGAAAAGAAATATCTCTCGCAAAAGACTTCCATGACATAGCCACAAGAGCATTTAAAAACACCATTTACATTGAAGTTCCTCTTCTGGTGTTTCTTCAACCCCGAAACGACATGGCATGCATAATAAGAAATGATGCTTACCAAATTCTGAAAAAGCATCTTAATATCTAGAACCCATCTAAAACAAGTTTAGAAAGGTTCAAAATTCATGGTCAACCATGTAACTGTTCAAGGTATTTTTTTTGTTTTTTTTCAAACACAACAAAATTTTTGACAAAACTCCTGTTTTTTTTGTTCCAAGTAGCCTAAGATTAACCCCCTCTATTGGATCAATCAAATTTTTAGTGCATTCTCGAATCTCGGTACCCTTTCTCACCATTTCACTTAAATTCAATTCAATTCAAACTCCTAACTCCCTTGCATATTACTATTCGGTTTATAAACAGAAACCATGCCTGGAATACTCAGCATACCATGCGGCGCTGCTGCTGCAGTTGCATTCTGTCTTGGCATCACTAGTTCCATTCGAAGTGAGTCACCAAAGACAGGAAGTCGCATTGTATCGGGCCCGAAATGCTTGAATAGAATACGAAGTAGGCCGATGTCTTTGAAATCGTGGTGTGTTCAACTGAAGCAAATAAGGAAAGGCATGGCATGGGAGGACATCCCATTGGAATTTTTTGTGGATGAAATGGTGATAGATGATTTAATTGAGACGCCAAAAGGTTTCCACGTTGAGAAGCTAAAAGATTGGCGCGAGATTCCTAGTGTTCCGGTGCTTAAAATTTGTTGACTCAGAACCTCAAGAGAGTCCGTGAGCTCGTTTATCATGTCCACACGAGCAGAGGGTACTAAAAGGCGATGGGACATATCCTTTGCATATATCACTATCACCGCATATTGTGCACGTGGCTGATACTAATGGAGGCAAAGCAAGCGCTGTGGAACGAAGAATCGGAATGACATATGTTGGATTTATATCTGGGTCCTCGATACTTTGAACTTGGTGAAACATATCTTTGACCTTATGGAGTTGAAACCTTGCTCTATCCTTGAGTGACAGTGCCTTCTGGACTTTCATAATTTGATATTTGCCTTTTAAATCCTCATAAGCCAATACTAGTACGCGATAAGCTTTCAAAATATCCGAATATTTTTCTTGCAAATTTCTTTTTGTGTCTGCCACTTTGTCCCTTGCTTGCGACAGTTTTTGTTTTTCAAATTCCACATCAAGTCTCAATGAAAGTTGTTTGGACTTTTGTTGGTTTGCCTCATTTAACTGAGTTTTCAACTGACTAATAATAATATCTGCCGATCTCCTCTTTCTTCTTTCTAATTCAAGCTCCTCTTCTAGAAACGCAACTCTTTCCTTCGTATGTTGTTTTTCCAGAGCATCTCGGTCCACACTTTGAAGACGTATCAGTGTCAGTGGAACTCGTTCAAATTCTGAGTCCGCAACAGCCTCCAGGGCTGAATTCGCCTTGTCCTGAGAGACCAACAGGGACATAGAATCTGTTCTGAATCTACTGGTCGCCGTGTTCATTTTAAAGATAAGAGAGCTTTCAATAATAAAATGTGAATGTCCGTTATGTCCGTTATAGGTAGACACTTGTCCTTTTCTTGTATGATAGTACGTCGTGTGGGTACTGTTGAAGGTAACATATACTTGTCCTTGATGAAATATCCAAGGAGAACGAAGACTAGCAGTGACCACGCTGTTTCTACTTGAATTCAAAAGGAAAACTAATTGAACGTTGTACAAGATGCGTAAACAAATATAAATGATTTTTCAAGTCTATCTAGAACTTTCACAGGTTAGATCGGCTTCAATCTCCTATAAAAAGAAAGATTTGAGGTTGAGACGACTTAAAGCTAGAGGAAACTCCAATAGGAGTAGCGCATAGAAAATGAAGAGCCTGGTAACTCGTTGAAATTCCATAAAAAATGAATATTGGGTGTTCTTTTGAAAATAATTGAAGGGAGACTACAAAGGTGCATAAGCGAAGGTTAAATATCCAGTATGTCCTGGCATTATATCGAAAGGTAGCACTGATTGAATATCTGTTACGCAGCTTTTTGGTTTCGGAGGAAATTGAAGATGTTTCGGGAAGACAATATTGCCATCTGAACAAAATGATACTGAATCTTGAGACATTTCTTCATTGGTTGCTTCAACTTCCATCTCATCAGCTTCAATTTCCACAAGACAACCAGGAACAATTTTTTTTGCCTTGGTACTTCTATATTCTTTCAACAGACATTCTACTGTTTGAATATGAGAGAATCCTCTGTTAGAAAGATATTGAACAGTCTTTTGAACTTGCTCAATACATGGCGAAAATGTACATACTCTACCAAACGGCTTCAGAACCCGCACCGAATGATCAATTGCCAACCAGGGCATGGGAAGGTCGAGAAAAACCGCGTCTGCTTTTCCTTGTAATTCCTCAAGGAATCCATCTTCGTAGACATTTCTATGCACGCATGTCACAACATCATCAAGTCCATGATCATGAAAGTCTCGAGTGGCGTGGTTGAATCGATCAAGATTATATTCATGGGTATACACATGGCCTTTCTTCGACACAGCCCTTGCAAGAAACATTGAAAGCGAGCCACTGCCAGTTCCTGATTCAACTACTACATTCCCGGGTACAAGGTGCAGATTAAAAATGACCAGACTGTTGTCGAGATCGTATGTGATTTGTGTTCTATGGTCTAGGCACTTGGTCCATAATTCAGGTGTAGGTTCTAAAGCAACGATGTATTTGGTGGATTTCAGCGTGCATGTCGACTTTCCAGACTTGTTTTTGGAGATCACTTGGTGAGTGTAGGCATTTTGAGTGGTCACTCGGCTGCCGAAAGGTGCTCCAATGAACGACTCGGCGGGGAATTCTCCTACTTTGTTCGTATATATCTCGCCCTTCTTTATTTTAATGAAGGATATATCTGCGTGGCTATTATAAATTATTACTATGTCTCCCTCCTGGATGAGTTTCTTGCCATTGAAGAGTGACATGAAATGTTGAATGGTGATATCACGTTTTTTTTTGGTCCTCACTTTTGAAATATATCCGTAGTATAATACTTTATCATTTTAAGGTGAAGCGGTTTCTTATCGAGCTGTTTGTCCCTTTAACTATTAGAAAAACGTATTTGTAACCATAGATTTTTTAAATGAATTAGCTGTAGCACATTGATAACTAGTTTTGATTTTCAAATATCTCGAATTAGAGATATTGCGAAAAAATCTACTCATCAGTGACACAGCCTAACGACGCAGATTTCACGTTCTTGATGAACTTGTAGAGAGTTCCACTGGTCGCTCGTAAAGGAGGTGCGACAAAACTCGCTCGACGTGCTTTAAATTCCTCATCCGAAATCTTGAGATCGATAATTTTCTTATTGACATCAATGGTGATGATGTCACCGTTTTTGACAAGAGCGATTGGGCCTCCAACTTGAGCTTCAGGTGTGATATGTCCGATGATGAACCCGTGGGATCCTCCTGAGAATCTGCCGTCTGTAAGCATAGCAACATCGTTTCCGAGTCCAGCTCCCATGATGGCGCTGGTAGGAGTCAGCATCTCAGGCATACCAGGACCTCCGGTAGGTCCTTCGTATCGAATAATCACAACAGAACCCTTCAGTATCTCTCCATCCTCCAGTCCTCGAAGCATGTCAGCTTCATTATCATATACTAGAGCAGGCCCTTCAAAAAACATTCCTTCTTTACCTGTGATCTTAGCAACAGAGCCTTCAGGCGCTAGATTTCCATATAGGATGTTAAGATGCCCGGTTTTTTTAATCGGTTTTGAAAGTGGTACAATGACTTCTTGTCCTTGAGTCAATCCAGGAAGATCAGCCAAATTTTCTGCTAGAGTTTTACCAGTAACAGTCATGCAACTTCCGTCGATGTAACCATGTTCAAGGAGAAGCTTGAGAACAGCTGGAATTCCTCCAACTTCATGAAGATCTTCCATAACATATACACCACTAGGTTTCAAATCAGCAATGAAAGGGGTCTTGTCGCTGATACGTTGGAAATCATCAATACCTATGTCAACATTAACAGTTCTGGCCATAGCAATCAAGTGAAGCACAGCATTAGTACTGCCACCCAGAGCCATAACAACAGTAATAGCATTTTCAAAAGCAGGCTTGGTCATAATATCTCTTGGAAGAATATTCTTGATCAGCAAATTTTTAATAGCTTCACCGGCACGCAGACATTCATCAAGCTTCATTTGTGAGTTTGCAGGAGAGCAAGAACTGTAAGGAAGGGACATTCCCATGGCTTCTATTGCACTTGCCATTGTATTGGCTGTATACATGCCGCCACATGCGCCTGGTCCAGGACACGCACTTTTGATAATATCCTTTCGTTCATCTTCGTCGATAGATTTCGCCAAGTACTCTCCATAACTTTGAAACGCTGAAACAATATCACATTTCTTACCGGACTTACTGTACCCAGCGCGAATGGTGCCACCGTAGACCATGATAGAAGGACGGTTGAATCGTCCCATGGCCATTACACAGCCTGGCATGTTCTTGTCACATCCTGGAATAGATATATTAGCATCATACCATTGCCCTCCCATAACCGTCTCAATAGAATCCGCAATCAAGTCACGAGATTGAAGAGAGTAACACATTCCTTTGGTTCCCATGGAAATGCCATCAGAGACGCCGATAGTGTTAAATCTCATACCTACAAGTCCAGCCTTTTGAACCCCTTCTTTAACCTTAACTGAAAGATCCAATAAATGCATATTGCACGGGTTACCTTCGTACCAAACACTGGAGATACCGACTTGAGCTTTCTGGAGGTCTTCATCTGTCAAGCCTGTAGCGTAAAGCATGGCTTGGGAGGCCCCTTGACTCTTAGGCTGCGTAAGAGTCGCACTGTTCTTGTTTAGAGGCACCGATGAGAAACATCGCAAAGAATTCGCTGAAAGCTGAACCGCATTTATTCGAGAAAGCATCATTCTGTATTTTCTGGAATTCTATTCTGTTCGTGAACCATACATTTCGTATTGAGGGGACCGTTCCACATGATGCATACGAGGTGAGCGTTAAATGGTTGTTCCTCTAGTGATTGGTATTGCGGGCGGAAGTGGTAGTGGTAAAAGCTGTATTTCAGATGAAGTTATAGGGAGAATTGGCAGCGAGAAGGTTACGAAAATAGCACACGATTCATATTATAAGGATTTAAACCACCTCAGTTTCGATGATCGCGCCAAGACGAACTTCGATCATCCAAATGCTCTTGATACAGAACGTTTGGTCGAGGATTTAAAAAAGCTGAAGCGTGGTTTGTCTGTGCATGTTCCTGTCTATGACTTTGCAACGCACAGTAGACTAGCTGATAGAACAGTAGAGGTTTCCCCAGGAAGCATTATCCTGCTGGATGGCATACTTATTTTTGATAGCGTAGAACTGAGAGATCTTATTGATATGAAGATATTTGTTGATACTGATCCTGATATTCGCTTTATTCGTCGATTGAAGCGGGACACAATTGAGAGAGGAAGAACTTTGGAGGAGGTTACTGCTCAATACCTTAGCACTGTTAGACCTATGCATATTCAATTTGTGGAGCCTACGAAAAGATATGCTGATATTATTATTCCTGAGGGAGGTTATCATTCGGATATTGCGATGAGACTTCTTACTTCCCGCATGAAAGAAGCAATTGGTGAACGAGAACTGCTTTGAAATTTTAATCAACATGTTCTTCTTACTTTAAAATATATATCTGGTCTATTCCCTAGCGTCTAGACATGCTGTATCGATTTTGTTGCTGCTCCGCGTGGACAAGGAGATAATATGTCAATGATAAAATGACGATTGTGCAGACGATTTATAGTCCACCCTGGCTGAGACACACCTAACTCCCGGTAGTTTCGCATGCACACTCGCTCACACTTGGCTGTTCTCATGAACAACTTGCGTGAAATATGGACGCTATTAATAGGGTATTATGATTTTACAATACCTGCCATACTCGGACAACCAAACAAACAAGTTGTTGATACCGATTGTTCCGACTTGACTCAATTCTCAGATACACCTTGAAACTTTAAAAAGAATCATCTTCTAATAATAAGGCGGATGCATCAGTATGGATGCAATTTTCGCTTTTGTATGCCACAATATGTTCAATTCTGCTTTGACATACCAAAGATACATTAGAGTCCTCTGATTCGAACCCGAAGCACTCTTTAAACGGATCTAAACGTTGAACTAACTCATACAAGTGATCTTGAACATGCGACAAAATAGAGTTCAACTTCTCATTCGCCGATTGTTTTACTTTCACTTCCTGATGAAGAACATCTATATCACGTTTTATACTCGGTCCGGCAAAGTTTAAATTATCTGATTCATTTTCCGATGCTTTGTAAGCTGTCCATTCAGAAATCACCCGGGCATGCTTCTGCTGCAGTTTTTCATGAACGCGTTCTGCTTCGATACCACTTGTTTTGGCTGCTTGTATCTCGCTGTGCTGGTGTACCACTCTTGCCGCAATTCTGTCTAATTCTCCATTTCTCTTCACTCTTTTGACTTTTTTGAATTCGGACTCTTTTTTAATAGATGTTGCAGTGCCTTTTAATGACTGCTGAGATGTTCTGTATGCCGATTCAAGTTGTTTCATTAGTAATTTCACTTGTTCCAACTCACGAGAACCTGCGTTTAAAGTTTGTTCCAGTCCTCTTAAATCTCTTTCGTATACCAGATGACTTAACTCGGATCGGTGATGCATGTGATTTAAAATTGCTTTTCGGTGTTGAGTTTTAATTAAATCTTCTTTTGCACAGGAAATCGACCTATCCAATTCATCAATTTTTTGGGTTTCTGACGTTTGATGAAGAGACATTTTTTCAAGAGCAATGTTTTCAGTTTGTAAAACTTTGAATTCGACAAAAAGATTGTCTAATTCTGACTTTTTTTGTTCCCGATTTACTTTTAACTGATTGAACCTCTTCGTGAGTGTGAATAAATCATCTTGTATTAAATATTTGGTAGGCTTCGATTCTATTTTCCCTTGAATGACGGGAAATCTACATCCCTGAAGCTTGCTGTCCTTTTTTAACTCCCGAACAACTTCCTCTAAATCCTTAGTCTCGGTAATCTTCCACTCCAAACCCCTCTTCATTCAACGGATGTATATTGTCGGGGGGCTATTCTAAAATTGTACGTTACGTTTGATTGAAACTGTCAGGTTAGGATGAATCGTGTTCGCAACAATGTTTCGCCTCCGCCACAAATTGATGCACAGCGAGGGATCTTAAGTGAAAGTGTGGCAATGTATGCAGAAGGAGAGAGTACTGATTTGCGTAAAAGGTCCCCAATATGCAATCGATTGAGCTTTCCTAATACATTCAAAGCGGAAGGAGCAACCGAACTAAAAGAAGAGGGAATCGAAGACAAGGAAAAACAAATTCTGAGGAATGCTGGAGAACCTAAAGTTCAAGTGCCATTTAGAACACGTAAGTTATTCCCGTATATATATGTATATACAAATATATCTAATATCGTTTTATAGTCACGGGGAATGCACCAAGAAAGGTGGAGGTTGAGCGACAGAGAAACAAATTCTCATCTCAAAATATTGAGTCGCTGCTTGAAGAGACTTTATTGGACTTGGATGATGCATTTCAAGGACCATTGTCCATTGATCTTTTTGACGATCGGGAGTTTGAATGTAGGGATCGCAGCCACTGGTTAAGTATTGGAAGCGACCATAAAACAGGTGCGTTCGTGGGCTTGCCTGCCAAAGGGAGAAAGCAGGGAAACATGTGGCAAGATTGCATTGTTCGTGCTTGGAACTCCGAGGATATTTTGAAAGTGGAATGGAAAAGTGATCATAAAATTTCAGAACTATCGAGATTGAATGTTCTATTAGTGGCTGAGAGTCCTGCATTGTTTGTGGATCGAATCTCGAAAGCTAGTAAACAAAAAGAGGCTGCCATGGCGTCTATGGAGTATAACATGTTTATTGACTCCATGCCCATTGAAGGAGTTCAATCTCTTGATGACGACCACGTAGCACGGATATCTCGTCGGGTGTTTCCTAATTCAAATGAAGACGGATCTGGAATAAAAGAATTGATCAAAGAGGTCCAATATTCCTATTCCAGGGTAGCTAATAAGCTGGTACTGGAATCCATGCTGCGAAATCCTGTGGGGGATATTTTAATTCAGGAATTACTTGATAATGTTGTGAAACTAAAGGATCAAATGGCTCTATGCGGACCTGTGGAATTAATATCGGATGGACTTAGCAAGTCGCCATTCGAGTATGCTGTAACCGGTTATGATGCAAGTATTTTCGCGGAGAATAAGAAAGAGCTTGCGTTTAAATCGCTTCTCACGCAACCTGGACTAGTGAATTCGCTTAGTGATATCAATAGCGAATGTTTGAATGTTTTGCAAGTGTCCATCTACAATACTAAGATTGGTAAAAGTGTCAAACTGGAGGAATTTCAAAATTTACAAAGTGCTGCTTTCCAGGCATCACTTGGGGCGTTCAAAAGTAAATGGGCCATGGTGATAAAAAATCATATTCGAGCTGGATTTAAAGACGCTGGAAAGGGATGGTTTAACTTGCAAGAAAGTTCAACAGAAGTATACAACTTTAGCAAGTTGAAAAAATTCTTTATTCTCGTCAATTCAAGGATGCAGGATGCCCTTCGATTTAACATTATGCGGAATGTGAGTGAATACGTTCATTTTGTAAGACAACTTTCCGCGGCTCAGATTATTATAAAGTCATCAGGAGAAGTACAAGTCTACAATGCACAGTTGCCACCGTTGTTCGCTCTCGATTTGCTTATTGTTGATAACGCAGTAGAAGAAGAAGAAGTTCAAGTTGAAACAATTATAGAACATCATGAGGAAGACGAAGAAGGAACTCGTCAATCGACGGAAGCTCCTAGACCAAAGGCCATTTATTACAAAAAGGTGATTCAATACAACAGTGAGCTGGAAACATTTGTTAAAGTTCCTGGCCAATTGTTTCTCAAAGGTATTCAAAACTTGGGTTCGATTCCTCGGGTAGAAAAACAAGTTATGGATAAACTTTTTTGGCCTGATGAACCAATGATTCGGTCGGTGAGTATCCATGAAGAGTGGGTCACAGAAGCGCATGATGAGATTGAAAGTGCATTGAAAAAAGCTATTGAGCCATTATCAGCTTTCCGTGATGAGTTTTCCAAGTATTTGGAGTTTTTGAATTTTGATATCGATACGTTCATGACTCAAGTGGAAGACACTTGTCGTGATGCCACAGAAGAGGAAGAAGAAGATGAAGATGACGAAAGGGAATCAAGCAGTAAAAAGCCAGTGTCTTTAGATCCATTGAAGATCAAGTCTCTAATTGATTTTCACCAAAACGCGAGGATTGAACTTGAGTGTGAAATTCCGGAGACGATTTGCATTGGTGCCTTTTCCGTGTCTGCTTCATCGTTGCGTAAATTTCTTGTGAAGAAACATGAAACCATTTCAAACTCACTTGTTCAACTGCTTGGTAGACGAAGTAGCCAAGTTGGAATGTATGTATTGGAGCAATTTGAAGAGATGGAAACGTGTATCAATAAAGCCCCTGAAACAGTAGAGCAATTGACAGAGTTGGAGCATTACATGGATTCTATTCAAGACAAGGTTTACGCTCTGCAAGGAGATTGTAGTAAACTGTTTAAATGCATTGATACTTTAGAAAGCATGAAGTTCATGTTCTCCAAGCAAGATGATTGGGATAGTCGATGGGTTCTTTTTGGATGCCCCAAACGAATTGCCGGAACAATCGAAAAAGCCCAAGTTCGAAACGAGCGACTTCGCATAACGTTTAACGAAGCTCAGCTGGAGGAGCAAGATGCATTTGTGTATACCATTGAACAATTGCGTCAAGATGTAGAAGGGCTGAGTCAATTTAACAACATTGACAAACTTAGTATTGTTGCCAAACGGATTGTTGACTTTCGAACCCGGATTAACGAAGCTGAAGAGCAAGCCCGTAGATTTAATTCTAGGGAAGTTTTATTCGAATTGGAATTAACCAACTATGACAGCATCTCAGAAACCAACAAGGAGTTTGAATCATATGAAACTATGTGGGGGTCAATCAACGATTGGCTACAAAATAAAGAAGAATGGATGAGTAGCAAATTTACTGACCTTAATTCTGAAGAGATCGAACAGGACGTCTACAACTATCATCGCAACCTTATCAGGTCTTGTAAGTTGTTTGAAAAGAAAGGATTAATGGAAGTGACTCAGGTCGGTCAAGCTATTCAATTGGAGGTTGAGGCCTTCAAACCAGTAGTTCCTTTGATTATGGCTTTGCGAAATCAAGGGATGAGAGATCGACATTGGGAGATGATTAACACCAAATTGGGATATGCTACTGACCCTTTACTCGATCCAAACGATCCGGAATTCACTTTGTCAAAGCTCCTTAGTGACGACGTCGGTATTTTGAATAATGATGTCGTGTCAGAAATGATCGTAAAACAAGGAGAAGTTGCTGGGAAAGAATATCAAATTGAACAAGCACTCGATAAAATGGAACATGAATGGAGTGACGTAATGTTGGATATTTCTCCATATAAAGAGACAGGAACATATGTTCTCCGCGGATTTGATGAATTGCAAGCCATTCTAGATGAACATGTGACCATGACACAAGCAATGATGTTTAGTGCATTCAAGGGACCATTCGAAGATCGGATTGAAAAATGGAACCGAACATTAAGTGTCATGAGCGAAGTTTTAGAAGAATGGGTTGGCGTGCAACGCAATTGGCTATACCTTCAACCCATTTTTGACTCTGCAGATATTTTAAAACAGCTTCCAACAGAAGGCAAAAGATTTCAAACTGTGGATAAGAATTGGCGATCTGCTCTTGGATCGGCATTTGAAAGGCCCCTAGCTATCAAGTTTTGTTCCGACGAAAAACTTTTGGATCGTTGGATTGAAAGCAACAAGTTTTTGGACATGGTTAGTAAAGGCTTGAGTGATTACTTGGAAACCAAACGCGGGGCTTTTGCCCGATTCTACTTTTTATCCAATGAGGAATTACTGGAGATTCTTTCACAAACCAAAGACCCTACTATGGTGCAATCGCATTTGAAAAAATGTTTTGAAGGCATTAAACGAGTACATTTTGATGAGAATCAAATCATCACTGATATGTTTTCTTCTGAAGGTGAAAAGATCCAATTGTGCCAGCCGATAAATCCAGCGAACACGAACGTGGAAGATTGGATGACTGAACTTGATAATAAGATGAAACAAAGTGTAAAAGAAGTGTTATACAAATCAATGTTGGATTATGTTCAAATGAAACGAACTGATTGGATTCAGGTAGTGGCTGGTCAATGCGCCATTAATGGATCGCAATTCCATTGGACACGTGAGATTGAACAAGCATTAGATGAAAAAGGAAATGAAGGTGCAGCAGATTGCTTTGAACAGCAAGTGCAACAGATTAACGATATGGTTGCTTTGGTGAGGGATCCAAATCTGGGCAAGATGGCACGAATTACTTTATCAGCTTTGACGGTGATTGACGTTCACGCAAGAGATGTGACGGAACAGTTGAAAAACGAAGGTGTCTCAAACAAGGAAGAATTTTTGTGGATCTCTCAGATGCGTTTTTACTGGGTGAATGGAGAAGGTCTAGATGGAAACATGCAAGTATCGATGGTATCATCCAACCGACCATATGGATATGAATACTTGGGTAACTCTTTCCGATTGGTCATTACTCCGTTGACGGACAAGTGTTATTTGACGTTGATGGGTGCTTTGCAGATGACTTTGGGCGGTGCTCCAGCAGGACCAGCTGGGACCGGTAAAACTGAAACTACCAAGGATTTAGCAAAAGCACTTGCAAAGCAATGTGTGGTGTTTAATTGTTCCGATGGGCTAGATTATTTAGCCATGGGTAAATTCTTTAAAGGACTTGGTAGTTGCGGAGCTTGGGCTTGCTTTGATGAATTCAATCGTATTGATGTGGAAGTATTGTCAGTGGTTGCACAACAAATCATGACTTTGCAAATGGCGGCGAAGCAAGGATTGACAAGAATCGAGTTTGAAGGCACAATGATCAACATGAACGATCAATTTGCTGTTTACATTACAATGAATCCAGGATATGCTGGAAGAACTGAATTACCGGATAATCTTAAGGCTTTGTTTCGTCCAGTGGCGATGATGGTTCCTGATTATGCGCTGATTGGTGAAATCATGTTGTATTCCTTCGGATATGGCAAAGCGAGAATATGTGCGCAAAAGATGGTAGCCACCTTTCAATTGTGCTCCGAACAACTTTCCAGTCAGGATCACTATGATTACGGGATGCGAGCTGTGAAAACTACCATAGTAGCTGCTGGTAACTTAAAAGCGGCCGAGCCTGATGCAGACGAAGAAGTATTGTTACTACGAGCACTTCAAGATGTAAATCTTCCCAAATTCCTCAGTCATGATCTTCCATTGTTCAAAGGCATTATATCTGATCTTTTTCCAGGATTAAAAAGACCTGATATTGACTATGGTCCCTTATTATCATGTCTCAAGTTGACTTCTGAGAAAATGAAACTCCAACCCACACCCTTTTTCTTAGAAAAATGCATTCAGCTTTATGAAACGATTGTTGTCCGTCATGGCCTCATGCTGGTAGGTCCAACAGGTGGTGGCAAGTCTTCTAATATCGAATGTCTTGACCGAACGCTTGGTTTATTGAAGGAACGTGGAGTATCAGGGTTTGCATACGAGACTGTTCTTCGAGATACGGTGAATCCGAAATCCATCACTATGGGTCAACTGTATGGTGAATTTGACCAGAACACTCACGAATGGCAAGACGGTGTGCTAGCGTATCTAGTACGAGATCGAGCAAAGAGTACGACATCCGATCGTAAATGGGTAGTCTTCGATGGTCCTGTGGATGCCATATGGATTGAAAACATGAATACAGTGCTAGACGACAACAAGAAACTATGCTTGAACTCCGGAGAGATCGTAGCATTGAGTAATGAAATGACGATGATGTTCGAAGTTGAAGATCTGGCTGTAGCTTCTCCGGCAACGGTGAGTCGTGTAGGTATCGTGTACATGGAACCGCATACACTGGGCTTGGAACCTGTTCAACGAAGTTGGCTGGAAAACTTACCTGAACACATTCGCACACCTTCATTCAAATACAAATTTCAAGAATTGTTCGACAGATACATTAAGAGCTGCATTTGGTTCTTGCGTAGGAATTTTCAAGAACCAGTACCCACTTGTGACAATGCTTTGAATTCTAGTTTGCTTAAGTGTCTCGATTGTTATCTAGCTCCTTATAAGGAAACTGAGGGTGGAGAAATTCCTAGTAAAGCCAAAGTGAATCAGCTCTTTGAGGATATCGAACCACTTTTTTTATTTTGCTTAGTTTGGTCTACGTGCTGTACAGTTGATGGAAATGGGCGGAAAGTGTTTGATCGGTATTTTCGCAACTTGATGGACTCGCATAGCTCTTCATTTTCATTCCCTGAAGAAGGTTTGATATACGACTACATGTGGGGAATTCCAAAACTTGCTTCAGAAGAAACCAACAAGAGATGGGTAGGATGGATGGACACGATTACACCATATATCTGTGACCCCAGCCAACCTTTTGTAGAAACGATAGTTCCAACAAAAGACTCTATCTGTTATACATATTTGACCGATATTCTTGTTCAGAATGGCAAACACTTTTTGATGACAGGTCCGACAGGTACTGGCAAGAGTGTCAACATCAGCAATCACATTACAAGTGGCTTGCCTGCCACGTACATTCCTATGCCTCTGACTTTTTCAGCACAAACTAGCGCGAATCAGACGCAAGACATCATCGATGGAAAGTGCGAGAAACGAAGAAAGGGGGTATTTGGTCCTCCAGCCGGACGACAATATATTATCTTCATTGATGATCTCAACATGCCAAAGCGAGAAACATACTTTGCTCAACCACCAATCGAAGTGATTCGCCAGTGGTTCACTTATGGAGGATGGTATGATCGAAAATTATTAGTCTTTCGAAAGCTGATTGATATCACAATGGTAGCTGCAATGGGACCACCTGGGGGAGGAAGGAATCCTGTTACCCCTCGTTTAATTCGACATTACAATGTCATCAATTACACATTGATGCAAGAATCCTCCATGCAGAATATCTACGAAACTATTGTGTCTGCATTCTTTGTTGATGGATTTGATGATTCTGTAAAATGTTTGGCGAAACCATTAGTATCCGCCACAATAGATATATACGGCACAATTTGTCAAGAGCTTTTACCAACCCCTGCCAAGTCGCATTACACGTACAATATGAGAGATCTAGGAAAGGTATTTCAAGGTCTTTTGATGGTGAACGCAAAACGGACTGGAACTAGAGAAAAGGTAGCAAAAGCCTGGGTGCATGAATGTAAACGAGTCTTTGCAGATCGTCTAATCAACGATACAGATAGAAAATGGTTTGATGAACAACTGTGTTCTAAATTGAATGACATGGAATTCAGCGGCGATGAGCTTGCAAGTAGTGAGGACTATTTATTATTTTGTGATTTTTCAACTCCAGGTGGAGATACTTTCTACGAAGAAGTAGCCGATGTCCCTGCATTGTTGCCTACTGTGGAAGAATATCTTGTAGATTATAACGCAGAATCCAAGCAGCCGATGAATTTGGTTATGTTCATGGATGCTATTCAACATATATCTAGAATTGTTCGCGTTTTAAGACAGCCTCTTGGGAATGTTCTTCTTCTAGGTGTTGGAGGATCTGGGAGACAAAGTTTGACAAAATTAGCAACTTTCATTGCAGATTATGTAATTTATCAAGTTGAAATTTCAAAAGGGTATGGGATGGCTGAATGGAGAGAAGACATTAAGCGAGCATTACTGTGTGCCGGAACCCAAGACAAACAGGTTTCGTTTTTGTTTGTAGACACTCAAATCATTGATGAACAAATGCTTGAAGACATTAATGGGGTTTTGAACAGTGGCGATATCCCAAACTTGTATGCAGCTGAAGATATTGATACAATCATGACTTGTTGCAGAACGGATTGCACGAAGAAAAGAATTCCACCTACCAAAATCAACATCTTTGCCCAGTATTTGGTTCGGGTGAAACGAAACATGCACATGTGCCTGTGTATGAGTCCTGGTACGCCAGTATTTCGAGACAGGCTTCGAATGTTTCCCTCGTTGGTAAATTGTTGTGCCATTGACTGGTTTAGTGAATGGCCCGACGAAGCACTGAAAAGTGTAGGAATGGGAATCATGCAAGAAGTGGATTTGAAATTAGGAGACAACTTAGGAAATATTGTTGAGCTCTTCAAAGTATTTCATCAATCTGTTGCGGAAGCTAGTATTTCCTACTTTGAAAGTCGTAGACGATACAACTACGTCACTCCTACGTCTTACCTTGAGCTTTTAATTACCTTTAAAGTGTTGTTGCAGAAGAAAAGAGTTCAAGTTGGTGGCTTGGTGAGTCGTTTACAGATTGGACTTGATAAACTATTGAGTACATCCACCATGGTATCGGAGCTACAAGAAGAACTCACAGCTATGCAGCCTAATCTTGTTAAGACTCAAGCGGAGGTAGAAGCGATGATTGTTCAAATCGACATCGACAAAGCAGGAGCGAAAGAAACAATGGACACAGTGGCCAAGGAAGAAACTGAGGCAGAAACCAAAGCTGCAGCCACTAAAGTCATTGCAGATGATGCTCAACGCGATCTAGATGAAGCATTACCAGCATTGGACCAAGCAGTGGCGTGTCTTAATAAGCTGAAGAAAGCGGACTTGGACGAGGTCAAGTCATTGAAGACGCCACCCAAGGGAGTAAAGCTCACGATGGAAGCTGCATGTATCATGTTTTGCGTCAAGCCGATAATGGTGAATGATCCAGATAAGATGGGGGCTAAAATGAAAGATTACTGGCAAGCTTCTAAAACGACTCTTTTGGCAAATGCCAACAAACTTTTAGAGGATTTGATGAACTTTGACAAGGATAATATCGCGGAAAGTACTATTGATCTCATCGAACCTTATATCGCTATGCCTGAATTTACACCTGTAGAGATTGAAAAGGCATCAAAAGCGTGTACTGCGATTTGTATGTGGGTTCGAGCAATGCACAAGTATCACAATGTTGCCAAAGCTGTAGAGCCGAAGAAAGCTCTTTTAGCTGAAGCCCAAAGTGAGTTGGATGCAACAATGGCTTCTTTGAATGATGCTCGAGGAAGACTCAAGGTAGTTCAAGACAAAATTGCCACGTTAGAAGCGGATTTTTCAACTGCTAATGCAAAGAAACTTCAGTTAGAATCTGACGTTGAGCAATGCGCTGGTAGATTGGAACGAGCTCATCGATTGATTGGAGGGCTTGGCGGGGAGCGTGATCGATGGACTGAAGACATCAAACAACTGAATATCGACTACGAGAACTTGATTGGGGATGTATTGATTTCAAGTGGATGCATCGCCTATCTGGGCCCCTTCACATCGGACTATCGCACATCATTGGTTAGTCGCTGGTTGGACAACTTGAAAAAACTGCAACTACCGCATACTTCACAGGTAGATATCGTCAAAACACTGGGAGATCCAGTTACTATCAGGCAGTGGAATATTTATGGTCTGCCTGCTGATAGTCACTCGACTCAGAATGGTATTGTAATCAAGGAAGCACGAAGGTGGCCATTGCTCATTGATCCTCAAACCCAGGCGAACAGATATATCAAGAATATGGGACGCGACAAAATGAATGCACCAAATGGAATTGAAGTCGTGAAACAGTCTGACAAGAATTTGCTTCGTATTCTTGAAAACGGGGTGAGATTTGGAAAATGGGTGTTGATGGAGAATGTTGGAGAGAAGATTGACGCTGCGCTTGAGCCTATTCTCCAGCAACAGACGTTCAAACAAGGGTCCCAATTGATGATTCGTTTGGGTGATTCTACTGTTCCATACAACGAAACCTTTCGGTTTTTTATGACCACCAAGCTGCCGAATCCTCATTACCCTCCAGAAGTTGCAGTGAAAGTAAGTTTACTAAATTTTAGTATCACGCCGCAAGGTTTGGAAGATCAGCTTCTTGGAGTTGTCATGGTCACTGAATTACCCGAGAAAGAAGAAAAGAAGAATGCTTTAGTTGTGAACAATGCCAAGATGTCCAAAGAACTGAAAGATATTGAAGATACCATTTTGCATATGCTCTCAAATTCCCAAGGCAATATTCTTGATGATCAAGAACTTATTGATACACTTGCATCTTCAAAAGTGACTTCTAACGAGATCAACGAAAAAGTTGCGGAGGCAAAAATCACTGAAAAGGAAATTGATGCAGAACGAGAATCATATCGACCAGTTGCATTTCGAGGAAGTATTCTCTTTTTTGCAATTTCAGATCTTCGAATCATTGATCCCATGTATGAGTACTCGCTCCAGTTTTTTACTGGTTTGTTCAAACAAGCCATTATGAAATCAGAACACCCCGAGGATGCAACTGATGTTTCCAAGCGAATCGAGATCTTGAACGATTACTTTACCTACGCCCTGTACCAGAATATATGTCGAAGTTTGTTTGAAAAAGATAAACTTCTATTCAGTTTCTCGTTGGTGATCAAAGTTCTTCAAGGCGATGACAAAGTTGATGATATTGCGTGGCGTTTCTTGTTGAGTGGTCAAGCATCAAGTTTGCGAACCATTCAGAATCGAGAAAAACCTTCTCAAGAATGGGTCACTGATCAAATGTGGAGCGAGATTTGCAACATGTCTGAAGGTCTAAAGGCATTCGATATGTTTGAGGAACACTTTGTTGCAAATATTGTGCAGTGGCAAGAAATTTTTGATTCTGAAACAGCCAACGAAGATCCGCTTCCTGCCCCTTTTGATACTTGTTTAACTCTTCTTGAGAAGATGTGTCTCTTGCGATGTATTCGAGCCGACAAAGTCATTGAATCCATTCAAGAGTTTGTCACTGTTAACTTTGGTCAGAGATTCATTGAGCCACCGCCTTTTGACATTGAAGCATGTTTTATGGACTCCACGGTAGTATCGCCGATGATATTTGTTCTTACGAGTGGATCGGATCCAACTAAGGATTTTTTAACCTTTGCAGATCAAATAGGTCGAAAGGTTCAAGCCATTTCATTGGGTCAAGGCCAAGGACCTCTTGCTGAGAGCATCATTGAACAAGGTTCTAATCGAGGCACTTGGGTACTCTTGCAAAATTGTCACTTGGCTTCGAGTTGGATGCCGAAACTGGAGCAGATAGTTGAAGAACTGGATCCGGAAAGCTTGCACAAGGATTTCAGATTGTGGTTGACTAGTATGCCAGCCAAGACATTCCCAGTATCGGTACTCCAACAAGGAATAAAAATGACTAAGGAACCGCCAAAGGGACTTCGAGCGAATTTGAAAACCGCGTACTACAACTTGGATGACCAAAAACTATCCGTTACCAATAAGCCGTTTTTATTCCGCAAGCTGTTGTTTGGACTTTGTTTCTTTCATGCGTTGATTCAAGAACGCAGAAAATTTGGACCTCTTGGATGGAACATTTGCTACGAATTCAATGACACCGATTTGGATATCAGTATTTCTCAATTAGAAATGTACTTGAATAAATACGATGATCCGCCGTATGAAGTTCTTAATGTGCTGACTTCGCGAATCAATTATGGAGGCAGAGTTACGGACGCGATTGATTTGAGAACCATAGATGTCATTCTCGCTGAGTTTTATTGTAGCGACATTACCTCTGATGAATACTGTTTCAGTACCAGTGGAACCTACAAGAGCCCCCCAGTGATTGAAACGACCCCGCACAAAGGCTACATTGATTACATTGAACAATTGCCTGTAAATGCAGATCCAGATATTTTTGGTATGCATGACAACGCCAACATTACTTGTGCTTTGGGAGAGACATTTGCGACATTCGATACTCTCATGTTGCTACAGACGGGAGTATCGTCTGGCGGAGGTATGAGTCGTGAAGACGTTATTTCGGAAGCAGCTCGAAAGATTGAGTCGAGACTTCCTGAAGACTTTGATATTGAAGCAGTCTCGATGCAGTATCCTACGAAGTATGAGGAATCGATGAACACCGTGCTGGTACAAGAATGTATTCGATATCAGAACTTGCTTTCGATTGTGAGATCGACGTTGCCTGAGTTGTGCAAAGCATTAAAGGGATTGGTGGTTTTGTCTTCAGAGTTGGAAAAAATGGGTGATAATATATACAATCAGAAAATTCCGGTTTCGTGGGAGTCCAGGGCTTATCCGTCACTTAAGCCTCTTGACAGTTGGGTACAAGAATTTCTAGACAGGCTTTTATTCATTCGAAAGTGGATTGATTTGGGAAATCCACCAGTATACTGGATTAGTGGATTTTTCTTTCCCCAGGCCTTCTTCACAGGGACTCTTCAGAATTATGCTCGTGCAAATAGCATGCCAATAGACACGATATCGTTTGAGACACATTTCCTTGATGAAGAGATGGAAGTGATTGTGGACCAACCAGATTGTGGTTGCAACGTATACGGGTTGTTTATAGAAGGGGCTCGATGGGACAAAAAATCTCATTCAATCCAAAGTTCGGAGCCCAAAGTGCTGTACACGTCCATGCCTGTTATTTATTTCAAGCCAATACAATACAGAAAAGAATTAACTGAGGGAGTATATCGAAT
>Ga0105055_10002785_pt1 | contig 26890 bp, 15 predicted proteins | sample BON03_FD_78090 | JGI IMG/M metagenome (GOLD analysis project Ga0105055, IMG submission 78090) | Freshwater microbial communities from Lake Bonney liftoff mats and glacier meltwater in Antarctica - BON-03 | ecosystem: Environmental > Aquatic > Freshwater > Ice > Glacier meltwater | place: Lake...
TACTTTATACATTGATGTTCCTCTCTCTGTATCACCAAAACGATCTCGCATACCTACCAAAAATGTCTGCAATAGTATCCTCGTATCCGTACCCCATCCAGCACCAATGCCAATCATGAAAGGAATCAAAATATGACCAGAACCTGTCCCAAAATTTTGATACTTCAACTTCTTTAGGTCCACCTTCGAAACTAAAACCTCGTCAGGTGATAAGTTTTCATAAGATTTCGCAAATGGATCAACAAAGAAAACATCGACACCTAAATTGAAGTCCCGTCTGGACCCATTGACTGCAATAGAACCACGGAAATGAGCATCTAAGAATTTTCCGTTACCAGAAGAATTGCAATTGTACACCCGTTCACTAACAGAATCCACCAAGTTCGCATATCGTGCAAAATGCCGAAGAACCTGAATAATCCTGCACCACAGTGGATTATTTCGTTGCGTGAAGATGAGGCTGGCCCCCCTCATATGTAACGGTTTTGTGCATCCCGAATAGTCTTTAATAATACTAGCGTGCTGAAGCCTGGTTGAATAAAAATGGCTTTCACAGTATTCGAGGAACCTATTCGTCGCAAGTACAATGCATCGTGTTGTTCGTTCTCGTTTTGCTTTCATATGTTGTGTATAGTTGGTGCGGTCCTAATACCGTTTTACATCGCTTACGGCTCAGGAAACTTTTGGCTAAAGAAAAGTGTTTTGTTTGAACAACCTCAGGTGAAATTCACCTATGAAATACTCACGGTATTTCAGGGTGTTTCAAGTAATGATCCAGATAGTATTCAGACGTGGGTGTGGGATACAGTACCGGAGATTCAACAGGTGTATGAACCATTTCTGCGACCGTGTATCGTGCGAGCGTGGCCAACAGATTCAAATTTGGATGGGATCTCTGATGAATGGACCATTACAGTTCAGATGCCGCTGGATCATGGTGATAAAGTGTATCAAGTGCAAAGTGTAGCTCGGTTCACATATGAACTTGTCGGTCGAGCAGCTTTATTCATGGATACGATTGCATATATTGAGCATTCCAGTCCAATTCCTGGAAGAGGATTAAATGTTGAAGCAGATGCCCAACTGCGTCAGAAAGAAGCGTTATCAGTCAGAAAAGAAAATATCTTATCGCAAGGCAGGCGCAGCACACCAGCATCGCTTCAAGAGAACTTGATATCTACTTTAGTATCAAGTTACTCCAAAAGAAATTTCACAATGGAACTTTCAAACACATACAAAGTATGGAGTACTATTGGAAATATGGATCAATTTTCAACTATTCCCGATTCATTTCTATTGAATTTCACATTAAGAATTCCTACAGATCAAATTGTATATATTCCTGATGTACCACAAGTTTTGAAGGTTGCATGGATTCAATACTTTTCAATTGCTGCTATATTCTTCATTCTCTTTTATATACTAGAAAAATTCGTATATACGAATCAAGTTCTAGAGACGATGGTATTCGCTGAGGGTCAAAAATCCAACACTCGAAAGGGTCATACATTCTAAACTTATTTTTAAAAATTAGACATCGTTTCAAAATGGAATTCAATACTTGTTGTTAATGATTACTATGCAAGATTCCAAACAGGGATCGAAAGCCTATTTGAATAATCCCTTCAAAACGAATCTAAAGTGCTCTGAATAGCTCAACGGAGGAAAATTTCATGAAGACATCTATATTTGAACATCTCCACAACAAATCTATTCTAGTTCAAGATCAATGTCAGGAAACCAACTCCTTCTATGTTTCAAATAATTGAAAAACATCAAAATGAATTTCTTTCAAAATGAAACGGTTTCAGAAAAATATATATTTTGTTTCCATGAATTTAGTATTGAAAAAACAGTTTATTCTCTGAATCCTCCTCCTCCGCCACGACCGAATCCTCCTCCACGTCCTCCTTCATTTTGGAACCGTGGTCTGAAATCTCCGCTTGGTGCAGACTCTTTAGCACCATATGCAGCAGGTCTAGCAGGAGCAGCAATGGCAGCCTTCTTATGAGTTTGAGGAACAATCTCGTCTGGCAAGTGAAGGTACTCACGAAGGTACACAATTCCTTCTTCTGTCAAATACCAATAAAAATATCCCCAACTGTATGTCTCGCGAACATACCCTCGGGATTTCAAGGAAGTCAACAACTTGATAACTTGCAAGTTTGGGACAGCGATACTATCATGTTTTGGCTTGGTAACATCGTGCTTTGCAACTAATACACCCTCTAAAACACATCGTTAGCAATCAAGATCAATCAATAATATTATCACAATGGAAGCTTGAGTGGGCTCTCTGATTACCCCTCTGATAATTGCTTACATCATAACCGATGTATACGTACCTTTAAATAGGTGAGAGTATACTGCAACTCTGTTCTTCTTTGGGACCAACATGTTACTAGACTTTGATGAATGAATGGAGTTTCTATCACAGCCACACAATGAGTTTCTACTAACCACCTATAACATACTACTACCATCCAATATACGGTACGGTCCCCGAACTATTTCTAAATCATGGCTCATATTTCGTTTGTGAGGACGTCGTTGCTCCGCAGTAGCGATGCAAATAAGGGATACAATGTAGAAGAGACGCTAGAAAACAATGAAGAAGACAAACCTAAGTCCGCTCTACAACTTGAAATGGAAACACTAAGCAAACGAGAGAAAGAGAGCGGAGGTGATTCTCTTTTTGATCAGTTGGAACGAAATCGTATCGCAAAAGAAGAAGAGAGCAAATGTAAGTTTTATGTTTGCTTGCTGGTCGTGAACTGATGGTTTTTTGAAGTTGCCGCGCCACTCATGGAAGAGGATGATAGAAAATATCTGGGCGCGCAACATGCCAAAGAAATTGTAGAACGAAACAAAAAACTCGCTCAAGATGAAAGCGATTTAGCAGAATTTGGTAAGTGTGTCAATATATAAAATATCATAGTGAGGTCTAATAGAGGATGGCGTAGTTAAACAACAACAGCGAGTGGTTGAAGGGGACGATTTACCTGAAGTCTTTGATGAAAACATCAAAGTTGATGACGAGCCGAGCATTAGATTTGTGGTCCAGAAGAAAAGAAAATTAAAAACAAAAGATTCATCCAAAAAGTCAAGAAAGCCAAAATTGGTTAATTATTGATCAATATATGCGATTTCATGTATACTAGTTTCATCATAAACAATAGGGAAATTCTCTGCCCAAGCTCTCAAACCGGCAGTATCGATTTGAAACGCTTGTAACGCCTCAATTGCGCTCGCGAGACAACCAATTCCTTCTTCGTGATACTTGATATTCAAATTGGTTGCTGCTTTCGCCTTCATGAGATTCAATCCCACCTGCGCCACTGGAAGTGAATACCCAACATCCTCCTCCAACTCCTTAAAGAACAGCAGCATCTCATTGGCAGCCATGAAAACCGACTTTGATTGATTCAACTCTTGTGCATGAATCAAGACCCCGTGCTGCGACTTCCATTGTAATTTATGTATATTTGGAAGATGAACCTTTTTTTCAACAGCCTGTTTAAAACGCTTGAGACCGAGCTCAATGGTATCCGACGACTCAGCATCCTGGTGGATAGCCCCCACCATGTCGCAGCTTGATGTAGTACCGCTTGAGAGTTTAGTATCGTAGCGGAAACTTGAGATGCAACGCTCGCATGTGCATGTGAAAAAATAATCTTCTCGTAGCGTTTCTTGTCTTTCTTTTGAAGATTGTGTGATAATATCGGTGTAGGTGATTGTTAATTCCTCTCCGGCGCGAATGTTTCTTATGGCAACAAAAGTTAACCTGCCGATCCCATTTGGTAAGAAATCCACGTTTGGAATGCAAGAATGGTTGAGACAACTAGCCGACGGGTAAAATCCTACGCCAATAGTTTCCTGTAATAGAGGATCCATTATACCATGCGCATTAACACGAGCTATCTGCAAGAACTGCAATACCTGTTCAAAAGTAACAAGACAAACTGAAAATTCGGTAGAGGTGTCCACGATGAATTTGGCAGTGGTGTTCAATTGCTCCAATAGAACATCGCTTCGTTGATCTTGATGCGTTAATAGTTTTTCAGGTACAGTTCCGTTATTCCACATTGTTTTGAACCATAGATCATTTCCCATGTAAGAAGCATCGGCGTGAATCGCATATCGAAGGCACAGCAATAGATTTTCTCTTGGAGTCGATGAAACCACAGCAGCATTAGAGGGCGTCGTTCCTCCTTCTTCAATTTGGAGATCCAGGAAATTTATAGCTCTGCATTCAACCGAATGCCTGTCTTTCAAAATCGGTTGGCAAGCATCGCAAAGTGCTACACCGTTGCACAACACGCATAGCCAGGAGTCATCCTGAATTCTTAGCTTGCATCCATCGCAATAATCATTAGTCTTTAAAGCTTCTACTATGCATGTCGGTTGCAACACTAATGAACCAATGCCGATGTCTTCTTCCGCAATAAAATGTGTTCCTCGACTCAAACTGCTCGAGAGTCGAATCATCGAATGGATGGTCGACGTAGACACTGAAAAATCCGTTGACCTTCAATTGGAATCATGGATGATCAGCTGGATGAGATATGTTCGTTTTCGGGGACAAGCACACAAGAAGAACGTGACGAGTTGAAAGTATTGGATGTTTTTCAGCTCAAGCATGTCAGGTCATTTTCGTTCTCCAAGTATTTTCCGAATCTCACTGAATTAATTCTGAATCAACAGAGGTTTTTGACTTCGATTTCAGGAATTGGTGTCTGTTTTGCATTAGAAAAATTAATTATTTCCGATACAAGTATCACGAGCATAGATGCGGACCTCAAAAAGTGTGAAAGTCTCAATGAGCTCGTGATAAACAACAGCCAAATTAGAGACTTGGACGGGTTGCCGACTTTGTTACGCAAGCTATCATTATGTGGAAACAAGATCATCGATATTGCCGGTATTAAAAAACTTTGGAACTTGAAAGAATTGTGGTTGGCAAGGAACTATATCGACTCTATCGGAACGCATCTGGATGGTATGAAAGATTTAGAAATTTTGAATTTGGCAGATAACAACATCAGTTCCTTCTTGGATATTCGCAATCTTTCAAGATTAAAGAATCTGAAATCGTTGTACTTGAGTGACGAGCATTATGGGGAGAATCCTGTTTGCCAATTAAGCAACTATCAAGTGTACACCATTTGCCACCTTGCGCAAGTTTCTATTCTGGACTCCATCCCAGTGAATCAGGAGGCAAAAACAGTGACAGAAGCAACATTTTTGAAAAAGCGAATGTACTACAATATGCGAATCAAGACATTGAAGCGCAATGCAACAAATGTGATACGTAAAGCCATGGACTGCAAACAAGGCGTCATAAGCAGCATCAACCTGAAAGTTAATGTTCTCATGCGGCAGAAAAAAATCATTGAGAGAGAAATAGACGAGATGGAAGAAAAGGGCAACATTGCAAGTATTGACTATATTCAAGAACTGAAAGAGAAACTTGCTTCTATTTCCACATGTATGTTGGAGCAGAGTTCACCCATAGAACAAATCAGAGAAATGTGCCTGACATTGGAACAGAAGGTTCGATGTATTGCAGATGAATCCATAGGCCATTTAGTTCTGGAGCTGGAAACGGGAGGGAATATTCGATTAGTTGAAGGAACTGCAGCTGATTCATGGTTCACTTTTTGTTCCGAATTTCTTCAGCAACACTTGGTTGGAAAATCTGCTCGAGTTTCAAGAGCCCTCAAAATTCATAATCGGTTTTTAAAGAATCGTTTAAACAACAGAGTCCAAGATATTATCGATATGTCCGGCAAGTCATCGGATGAATGGGAGTATATGCTCTATTTTGACGACGAGCTAGCATCCAATATTAACGATATATCTCAATACGGGTTTTCCAATCATTCTCAACCGGGAGTTTTATTGCATTCTTTCTGGAATGGCGAGATTACTAAACCTCGAGGGAAACTTATTCTGGCCAAAGCCTTTTTAGGAAACTATTCGAATTTGAAATCACTAGAAGAGAATAGTCAAGTTGTTGAATCGGAGGGATCATCATGCAGTACCAAACAGAAAAGGAGCTACTTTTCAAAACGAAAACAAACCAAGTTTCAGGACACAAATGAGAATTTGTGGGGGAATGAAAATACATTTGGATTTCATTCGGTTTTCGAAGAAGCGGAGGATTCCAGATTTCGAAAATGGTTTTTTGTTGACACTTCGCTAATATTGCCTGAGTTTATTATCGAATATGATCTGCAAGAGGAACCATTGCATGAAGCGAATGAACCGATTGCATCTTATTATGATGAGCCCATGACTAAACAAGAAATTCAAGATATCGGACCTTTGATGCAACCGCTAATTCAGTTCACGAAAGATATTGAAAAATATCAATCTGGCAGCGAAATAGATATTGAAAATGAAACGAAATGTAATCGTATCGTGAAACTAGAACCAATTATAGCTCAGCGAAAACATATGTCATCAATGAGTACGAAGAAAATACTTAAATGGACAAAGCAACCAACTTTGGAATCCATTATTTACTTGAATCTTCATGGAAATAGAATCCAAGAGATTCAGAATCTTGAAACGTGTGCGACATTAGAGACGCTAATTCTTTCATTTAATGAAATATCCGAAATAGAAGGGTTAACTCGAAATGTTCATTTGAAAAGGTTAGACCTCGGTTTCAACATAATAAAAAACATTCAAGGATTGGACTCTTTGATGTGCCTGGAACATTTGGAACTCAACAACAATCTCATCCATCGCATTGAAGAATTGAAGTTGTTGCAAAACAATCAAGTTTTACACCAACTGAATCTCCACAATAACGCCATTTGCGAATGCTCCAACTATATGGCTCAAGTCATTCGTGTATTACCCAAGTTATCAAACATCGACAATGTCGAAATCATCGATTCGGCAAAGACGCAATACCTTGAGGGATGCATTCAAATGACCCCAGAATTCATATTATCAAAGTCAAAATGTATCAACAATTTGGATAAGAATCAACTGGCAGTTGTGGAAACCCTATCCATAAACATGGCTGGAATTACCGAGATTAAGAACACTGAAAAACTGGTGAATTTGCGTCGGGCCTTTTTAACGGATAACCGAATCACTGAAATAAATGGATTTCTCGGATGTCTATTCTTGGAAGAGTTATCCTTGGAAGGCAATCAAATCACCAAGATAACAGGCCTCGACAATTGTACATTTTTGAAAAAACTGGATCTTAGCAAGAACCATTTAAGGACAATAGAAGGACTGGAGAATCTGAGGAGTCTTGCGCAGTTATCAATGGAAGACAATGCCATTGATTGTCTCGATGGATTGAGTTCTCTGAATTCTCTGATGGAACTATACATCGGAAATAACAATGTGCAGAACTTGAAGCAGATCAAAAAGTTGTGCAACTTGCCTAGGTTAGTCATTATGGATTTAGTTGGAAACCCTGTGGCAGAAAATCCTGATTATCGAACATATTCGACGTACTATGTTAGAAAACTTAAGGTATTAGATGGAACCAGCATTGATCACCAGCAAGTTTTAGCAGCAAACAACATGTATGTCGGAAAATTGAATTCAGATATGCTGCAGGAGAAAGTTGGACACTGCACATATGAACACGTCCACGAATTGGACTTGTGCTCATCAAATATACGAAGTATTCAACCTCACACTATCACCGGTTCGTTATTCACCAGCCTACGTGAGTTGAATCTCAGCAACAATTCATTGACCAGTATCGCTGGATTCAGCTACCTGCCATCACTGCAAGTGTTACGCCTGAATAACAATTCCATCAAATCGTTTTCTGATTCATTGCAAGGTGAAAACCATACTGGAATATTTGCTCTTTCGAATCTAGAAGTCTTGCAGCTAGGATTCAACAAAATCGCGGATCTGTCGAACTTGCATCTGGGACATTTGACCAATTTGAAAATTCTTTTTCTGCAGGGAAATGAAATAAATTCTATTTCTGGAATCGGTGCATGTACACAACTTCGAGAGCTGGTATTGGATAAAAACAAGTTTCGGACATTGGAAAATATGGAGGATGACTTTTCAATGCTTGTCAATTTGAGAACACTCAGATTGGAAGATAATGGCATCAAAACGTTGGGATATTTGAATCATCTTTCAAATTTGCATTCATTGTACCTCGGTCTTAACCGCATATCAGATATATCAGAGATTCAAAAACTCTGCGTGATCCCCTTCCTGCTAGAGCTCCACGTTCCAAACAACCCTGTGTCGAGGAAGCAGATGTATCGCCCTATGTTAGTGCAGAACATGCCGTCTCTCAAACTAATCGATGGAAAAGAGATCACTGTGGAAGAAAGAGAAAGAATTGAGCTGATGTTTACACCTGACACAGCAGCTTACTCATCGCACACTATTGTATCAATTCCAATTGTGAACCAGTCTCCGAATACTGCCGTCTTCATCAAGCCGATTGAACCAAGTTTAGGCAAAGGAATACCATTAGAAATTACAGGCAACCTGCATGCAACAAAACCTCAACTTTCAAAGTCCAAGCCCAAATTCAAACCCAAAGGGAAGAAGCATAGTGGGAGTTTTAGCAAGCAATTCGGGTCGGCTAGCTCGTTGCCTCAGGTATTTATCTCTTCAACCAATCAAAAACCTGAGAGCGAACAGAACAGAAAATACAAGATGAACAAAACATCATCCTTGGTCTCAATCACGTGAGAACGGTTTCATTTTCTTCCTTTCTTTGGATTTCTTTTTGACCAGACTCAGAATCTTGGCAGATTTTGAAATAGGCTTATTCGTTTTTGAACTCCCACCTGATAGCCTCCTGCTGCTACTACAAGGCAGCTTTTTTGCTGAGTCGGAATTTTCTATCATCATGATACTGGAGGTAGAATTCTGTCTTTGTAATTTCGTCTTTTGAATTTTCTCCTGAGTCTTTCGGATTTTTTCTTCTTTCTTCAGCACAAAGTCTTTATATAACTTGGAATACGACTTGTTATTATCTTCACCGATATCGGCTCCTTTGAACTCTCTTCTGAACAGATCCTCCCAAAGTTGGTTGAACTCCTTTTTATCCTCTTCATCCATGTAGAATGATATTTCAATAGTTTCCAACAATTCTTGAGAAAGTCTGCTTTTGGCAACTGCAGGATATACTTGAGTCCATGTAAGCCCTTTTTTAAGTGCACGTTCCCACGAACTTGGATGCCGGACAACGATCTCACCTACGTTGTGACGTAACGAAACGTCACAATACTCGCGCAGCGACCAAACCATCTGATGGAGGAAGCCTTTATCAAATACTCAATAAGAATGCAAAGTATGTTGTTCTCCACGTGAAAGCGTAGCTCGCACGTACTGCTACAACTTAAACGAGAGGATAGTCCCGAAATTAGCTAGTTACAACTTCAACTCTTGAAACTTCAAATTTGACTTTTTCAGTTTTACCATGATACTAATAAGAATGAAGTTCCCATTTCAAAATTATACCTTCCTATAAGCAAAAGATATTGAGTTAAGTGAATATTTACATATGGCAAGCAACTATTTTAAACTTATGTGTCCATTTAATATTAAAATTTCTAAATGACACGAACACAAGCGATTCGATGTCCATGTTTTTAAGATATCCTTCGGCCTCTCTTTTGCTTATCATAAAATGAAATGAAATACATCAGCATAGTTAATTCATCCTTTAAGAGTAGCCCCCCTCGCTTTTTTTCCTAGCATGGCAACTCCTGTGACTGTCAACTTCTCAGCAGCGAACGCACCGATTATCAAACAGAAAACCATGAAATTTAATTCAACAGCGACGATATTTGAAATTCAAAGATTCTTGAAAGATAAGCTGAAGCAGGAATCCGTAGTCATTATAATTGACAAGTGCTTTGTGCCTACTTTGGATCAAGATTTAGGGACTTTGATGAGGTGTTTTGGCACCGGACCTAATAAGGTCCTCAATATAACTTACGGCCCTCAAGCGGTTTTTGGATGACACTAAACAATTCAAATTTTATTTGTTCTATTCTCAATCCAGAATACAAGCAGTGGGATTACTTCGTATTCGAAGTGCCATCTCAAATCGGAGGTAAAATATAAAAGAAATAGAAATACACTCAGTATGGTGATGATGATTATTCTTAGAATTTGAAAGATTAAGAAATGCCAGGTATCCTTTCATTTTGAATCGAGATTTTAAATATATCAAGTTTGTTGGAATTCATCTCAACCCAAATATTTTCAAGGTTTTATTTAAATAAAAATGAGGCTTTTGTTGTTTGGCCAAAGAAAAACTGAACATGGCGATTGATAAATGAATTGTGTTTATCGCACCATGGGATAACACCTTTCAATAATTAATCAATTTAATCTAGAAATATCTTTTCAATGCCATCCAGAATATAATTTTGGACGGTTTTCATCTCAGATAGTTCTCCCAATCTCCTGGAACGTTAAAAGCGATGCTTATACGGTTTTCATTCCCTGTTGTTGGAGCCACCGAATGCATCAATGAACGCGGAAACAAAATCAAATCACCTTTTTTAATCTTGACAACCATTCGGTTTGGAAATGGTGGCAATGAACCTCTCGGATCTTCGAATATAATAGAACCCGGGCCTTTTGGCACTTTCGAATAGTACACACCACTAACCAAATTACCTGGTTGAGAAAAAGATGAAACCGAGAACTAAATGAAACTGATGCCCATGGAGATATTTCTCTTGATCTACTAGTAATTACTTGGCTAGAAACATCACATGATTGCAAGTAATAATCGGTCATCACGTTGAAGAAAGAAATGAACTTGTCTCCAAATCAGGTCCGCAACATCAAGCGTCTACCAGCGTCATTCAAAAAACGCTCGATTGACGTCAAATTCAGTACCAGCATCAGAAAAGTTAACAGTGCCTTTAAGGAACTCCTCACATTGTGTCAGAAAATTCAGGTTCAAATCCCGAGTAATCGCTTCAACATCAACACCGACTAAATCACCAAAATTCATTCTGAAAAGCGGGGTCATGAATAAGGTCTCCAATCGGAGACGACCCGCCGCTCTGGGAGAAATTGTGTATTCTGGTAATGGAAACAAAAATGTCAACAGTCTGTTCCTAGCACGCCAGAAAGGAGCGGTATTAAAGCTACTGTCACAACCGAAGAAAAACTTGCTACCAAAATGACTTCAGACAAGTTCATTCTCTTCAAATCTATTTACATCCGTATCGTTGTTACTCGTTGTAGATTTGGTTCCACGGGTCTAACTTGGTACCATAGTACATGTATTCGGGTGAATACCAATAAATACCTCCTACATAATTAGAGACTACATCTGTGTGTCGACCAATTTCAGGCAAATATATGATGAACATGACCAGAATATCCCAAAAACAAAGCAAAATATCAGTTTGAACAAAGTCCTCTAAGTTTGTTGAGGAATTCAAAATAGCAGGTCATGGTTCAGTTTTTGGACCAGCGTAAATCTATCCTCTTCAATGAGCGCCAAATATTTCACTATCCCTGCGTCTGTCGTCCATGAGTCGAATGATAATGTCAGATCAATTTCAAAATCAATGGGAAATAGGAAATCATAATGAGTAAGAGTGAGGAAACCATTTCTTTTGGAGAATTGTTTCAGGCAAACAAGTTTGTAAAACGCCTCAGGTACTGATTTAAGAAACAACGGTACTATTCTAAACAATGATTCCTTGGAAACATGCATGCCTGAAGTAAATACAAAAACGGCTGAACCAACAACTTGACCATCAGATTTTGTTTCTCGGTGAAAAGAACCAGCAACTTGTCGTTCCTTCGAGTCTGGCATAAAATGAATGAGAAAGTCTAAAGGATAAGGTGGGGAGAAAGGGTGAATTTTGCCATCTAATACAATGGTAATACTGGCAGCACCAAATGACCAAGATGAAGCTCTGAGATGAAACATAGTTGGTGTTGTTACCACAGCTATTTGTGCGAACATTCGTTTTACCATGCGAGCAGCGAATAAGCCTTGCAACAGACCAGTCATACATTTTAGAGGAGGATAAGCTTCTTTCTGTAATGCGCAGTCGACATATGTACCATTCATATCAAATTCAGGACTCATACTCAGTTTTGTTGATGCATCCAGAACCCATCGTGCCCCTGTTTGTGATTTGAAATTGTCTAAGATACGTTTACGACTCGAACTTCTTCGCCATAACAATAAATCCTTGCCATAGTTCTTGTGACATTGGTCATCAGGAAATGTTGAATGGCCTTCTCCATAGAAACCGTCACTAGTAGCATTACCGTGGACTTGTGAGTGTAAATAGCTCGCGTCCGCGATGCTTGGGGGATAAAATGGATCATTTCGAAGAGCACCATTTGCACTCAAACATTCCATCGGTGACTGTAAATCTTCCAAATTCACGCCAGCCATTTCCACTGATCGTCGCATAACTGACCTGCATGCATTTCGAAAATCAGCATAGATCGAATTCTCCACAGATTCTGGAGCCCCAAAAACCTCATCTTCGTGTTCAGGAGTCCATTCAAAATTAGAATCCACCTCACGTTCAATCAATTGCTCAAACATGCCAGGTGTTCCAAATTTTGTCGTGAATCGTTTGAACCAATCTTCGATCATTGCATTGTTCCGAAATAGACTCACTGCAAGTCGAAGAATGTTCATTATGGATGATGCTCCAAACTTTGCATTCAAAACACCGTGTTCAGTGAAGATATTTTGAATATGATTTGAAAGGATTTCTTTGTCGTCCAATTCCGCATTCAATAAAACTCCAGTAGGAACCTGGCTACAAGGAGGTCCCATTGATAAAATGTACAATCTGTCAAGAACTCGGTTGGTTTTCATCGCAATACCAGTCTTCAAGAATTCACTTCCAATCAACCATGATGATATTCCAGCAAATGACAAAGCACTACAAGGGTTTCCTCTCTTGGTATATATATCGAAATTGGGTGATTTGCTAGTCGACGTTCGTTTCCTCGAACTGATATCAAAACTTGGTGATTTATGAACTTGGGTAATTCGAAAAGAAGTTGTATTGTAAGTGACGGTTGTAATGATATACAAAGCGTGCTTTTGGTCAGTTCTGTGCCTATGAGATATCCAATGATAGTTCCAAGGAAATAAGCCTTCATTAAAAGTGACGACGTTTTGGTTTCGACTTCCTTGGATGACTTCTTCAAGGGGCGAGTTCACGGACCTCACTGGAATAGATGGGACAATGCTTCCAACTGTCAAGATATCTCTTGTATCGTCCTCCAGTGCTAGCGTTGCAAATACACCATCAAAGTCTTCGTCACCCGAGAGGATGGCCTCTACCGGAGTACCACAGAAGCTATTGTTCCTGTGACCGACCAGTGAGCAACTAGGAAAACATCGCAGTGTTCTGCTACCCTTTGACGGATTTCTCCGAAGGTATTGTTCTCTGAACTCACAATGGAATTCACATGATAAACTCATCTTATGTAGAGTGCAAAAAAAATTTACAAAAACAACTTCATCATTCAACAAGACTATCCCGCCTTGTTGGGCTTAACTGCGAGGTGCGGATGGAGCTCGGTATACCACCAGCGGTATCCTTATAACATTGATTATTTTATTGAAAGAAAAGAGTATGATGATAATCCGTGAGGTAATCAGATCAACAACAGTATGAGAAATCACTGAATTCGCATTGTATTGCTCCTGATGTAATTTAATTGAATCCCTCTACTTGGCAGCAATGCCGCCTTCAAACTCCTTACATGAAGTAGCCAAAAATAAATTGAAAATACTTAATACATTCACAACGCATTGTATGTTGGGATGAAACGAATTGAGACAGTGAAAAGAAATGGCAAGGTATTCGCTAACAAAATAACCGCAGTTTTCTTTATAGGGTTGAAATGAATGAACATCGCCAAGAATCAAACATATTTCTAAGCTTCTTTTTTCGCCATGCCAGCACAGCTATGACTTCATGAGCTCTCTGCACGTTCCCATTTAATATCTCACGATTCCATGAGGTGATAATTCGCTTAAGTAAGGTTTCATTTGCATACTTAATTGAGGCTATTTCATAGCGCATTTCTAAAATGGATCCTTTCCATCCTACCATCGATTTGCGGAGGATGGATTTACGCCAATGCAAACTTGCCACGACGTCGAATGCCAAAGACAATTTCTCAAGGATTGCTGCATCTCTCCAATGGAGAAACGACCACCGTAACAAGGCGTCATTTCTAAATGTATCTGCTCCCAGCAATAAATCGTCAAGACATAAGCAACAGCGCCAATAATGAAATCCTTGAAACAAATAATAGTGGGACCGAATTTGAACTAACCTTTGTACTTTAGATCGTACAAGAATTTGAAATAGCGAGAATCGACGCCATTTCAAAAATAACTTTCGCATCTGACGCGTTTCTTGAACACGTTCAAGACGAAGTATTTTTCGGGTTTTTAGCCAGGATACAAAGAATTTTCGTCGGGTATTTCCATACATGAATCGTTCTTCCTTGAAACGAAAATCGATTTTCTTCGAAGCGTTTTGAAATAATTTTTCAATACAATTCTGTTTTGAAACTCGCTGCCGATGCAAATCAAGTGCTCGTAAATTTTTCTTCTGGGCAAGCCGGTTTTTCGAATAGCTGAATAATTTCATGAAGGACTTTTGAGTGGCTATCTCGTCCCGATGTTCTTTATACTCGTTGATATCCTTCCGAAGCATTTGCATAGAGACGCAATTCATTCGAAGTACCTGTATGGCGTCTCGGGCACTATTATAATACCGATAAAGTTTGGCTTTTCTCAAGGCATCCGAGAATTGTTTACATAAAGACGCATTGTGTTTCAAACTCTCTATGGCGTTTTTCAAATGATTCTTGTTCGTTAAAGCGAGAACAACGGGAGTCTTTCGCCGTTTAGCATTCATTCGCAGTATCTTCAACGCTACAGGTATGTTTTTATGTCTCCAACATGCTGACCCGCTTTTCATATTTTTCTTGGCAGTAGCATTGTATTTCAAATCCACAATGCCACGAGATGCTTGCTTGGCAATGAAACTTTTATTGCCGCGAAGAGAAGTCTCCTTGTTATTTCTGTGATTGATCAACCATAAACGAAATCGCCTCAGAGAAATTTTCTTCATAAACTCGCAGTGAAATCTCCGTGCACGATTTTCAAGGAGTTCCATCATGATAACAAACCTCCACAAGCCAATAACTTTTTGAAGCAACTTACTCCTCATAGTACGCTCTGAAATTCGAAAATTCATTTCTCCAACAAAATTCTGTACAAACGAATCTACACCAGCTCTTAGCCTAGAAATACGAAGATGTGAATCAGCAACATACAAATTGCGTCTGCGACGAATCCGGAGGAATAGATGTTCCACCCACAAGACAAAATATCGTCGAATTAGTCCAGTTACAAAAAACATTCCTGCTGAAGTGTTCCTTCGCGCACAGAAACTTCTCTGTTGAAGGCGAAGGAAGCAGCTTCTTATATCCTGAGATTGTTTCCGTGTCATGAATGTGATCTCCAGATGCCGTAATTGCTTTCTTCTGATCACAAGTTGTTTCCATATACACATATATCGATCCATGGACGAAATTCGTCGTCTTTGCTCCATGCGATTTAGTTTCACATTGAGTTTCAAAATAGAAAACACCCGAATTTCAACTCGCCAACAAAAGTAATGTTGAAGGATTCCAACGGCCATTTGATTTCTACGCAACTTTTGCACACATGCATTTGCCCATTGTAGCATTGCCTGTCGAAGCATCTTAGTACGATACAATTGCAAGCCTACATTATCTCTTATCACCATTTGTGTGACAGCATTCTCCCTTATACAACCAAATGCTCTTTTCTTTTGTTGCTTGTCGCCTATGAAACCGCATTTGGTGAGCTGTTTGGAGAGAAATACGCCCATCACTAATTGTTTGAATGAACCTCGTGTAGTATTCGATTGCCACAACTCCAGAGCTCCAAGGAGTTTAGATCGATTCGAACATGATGTCTTGTGACAAAGTTGAAGCTGTTGAAACGCTATACTGAGTCTTCTAGAGTCATGAAAAGCTGAATAAGACTCGACTCGAAACCGCTCTCGTTTCTTTAAAAGTATACATCTCCTCCAGCTCCGAATAAATTTCGACATGTGAGTTGATGCATAGAGACATAGAGCTTGTTTAGTATACATTCGTGAGTATCTTTTTCTCGCAACCATTTTTCGAAAACTCCTCCAAAATTGGCGACAGCGGCGAAGTTTCCAAAATGTATATGCGTAATTCAAAAGTCGCTTTTTGTGATATTGAACAGTAAAAAATAGTTTCCACGCCCCGAATGTTTCCTCGAGACTTTTTTGGTGTCGACGTATTTGATTTGAAATCCGTAACCTACGAAAAATGAGATTCTGAGCCACGTGATGGAATAAAACGTTAAAGTAGAAAGAGAGCAATTGATGGTTCTGAGACTTTAAACACTTTCGACGCAGGATTTTAATACCAACGAACACTCGCCATTGCCTCCATGTTCTTCGATAAATACTTTGATATAAATGATCTACTACCATTTGCATCTGCCGGTTTCGAACCAGCATTGTAAAGCTCTTACCTATCAAGCGATTCATATAGTGTTCAACAGCTTTTTCCGATTGAATTTTGGTGAATTTGCAGTTATACATGTGTTTCTTTAATGCGTGTAGCACTTTTCTCTTCATTTCTTCATCACCAGTTCCCTTATTATTAGATACCCGAACAGAGGAGTCCCGTAGATGGCTTCTCCGAACGCTCCTAGTAGACACCACGTTTCGAAATTTCGCTTTCGATTCGCCAAAGAGACATTCTTTTTCGCTGCCACCAGACAAGTTCACTCCTATGGGATGTACCTCGCCGCTTCTATGCAGTGGAATGGTGTAGCAGGATTCACTAGAATCCACCGATCTTTCCTTATTATTATTATGGAATGTCGAATCTCTTGAATTGCGCCAATCAGCTAAAGTGTCTCTCAGAGCTGATTTTAATTCGAGCGCAGGGTTCCTTAAATTGTTTATTGAAACAGATCCTTCGCGATCGACGTGCACATGTATATAACTATCATCAAGGCGTCTACTGCGTTCCCCCATCAACTTCATGATACACTATTGTTAGAACGTTAGTCCCAATAAAAAAATCGATTTTTGTTGGTTGAAGTAAATCGATTTTTGTTGTGTTAAAGAAAATAAAAGAACATTTTCAAAATTGTAGACCAGTAAATCCGCAACTGACTCCTGAAAAAGGTTTCCCATTTTAAGATATGATTTAAATATCTTCCTCAAAAACCAGGAACGCAAGTGGCATTATAAAATATAGCTTAGAGTGTCGATTGGGTCAGGAGTGAAGAATGGTTTATCATTTTAGCTCGTTGCCCCCAAAAGTTAAAAATTAATGAGTATGTGAAAACTATTTGAGCGTTCGAATGACGATTTGCTGAGGCAATTTATCCCAACTACACGCTTGAATGCTGAAACTATTCGGCGGCTCGACTGAACCTTTGTTTCAGTGTCGATGTATACACTGAACACTGGGTCGGCCCGGCCGCGTTGTTAGTTTAACGGTACAAGGGAGGATATTTGAATCGTGAATTCAAATGTTTTCCTACTTTCGTCCTAGAAACACCGGAGATTTAAAACACATTGAATCCTTCATTTCTCATGATGAAATCTGTAATTAATCCAATATTTATATTTTGCATTCACGAATTTTCTATTAAAGTATTTATTCCAGAGGTTCAAGGCCTGTAAAATCAGTACTAGCGTCCATGGTCAAGGATAGGAACATGATCTTTGAATTAGAGGAGTTCATCACAATGTTTTCCTGGATAAACCTATATCCTCTATTCGGGTACTTGTAACAGAGTACTGCTGCATGGGTATCCTCATCAAAGAACGAAGATATAATGGTGATGGCGTGGGGACGTAAACCAGCCTCAGTTTGTTCTTCAATCTCTTTCGGATCCTCTTCATCAGATAAACCAGTATCGTCCCCTAGCGTATAAGCAGCTTCAGAGAACGGAAAAATACTGAAGAAAAGTTTAAAAAAGTGTTGAATCCTGACTTTCCCTTTGAAAGTCAGAGGTTTACGATCCTGACAGTTGTAGAAATGAATCACTGCATCATCACTGAAACACTTGGAAGCCGTATGCCAATCGCCAACATCCCAAGGTTCTTTATAGTCTACAAATAAATCGGATACTTTTGAAGATTGGCCTCCCATGATGTTCCCACTTTCAATATTTTTTTTTATTTTTTTTCCAAATCTACCAAGATAGGGATGCAGAAGTTGAAATCACGAGATGGTCATGTCGTTGTTCGTGAAGGAGTCCTGTTGGAGAGAAGAGTGAAACGCACACACTCAGTGAGGCGATCAGTTGATGAAGATAGTCTGGATGATGAGTCTGATTTCGACGAGGACGAGAGCAACATGGACGACGATGATTGCTTGGTCACCACTGTACGGCTATACGCGACGTTGTTCGCCAACGGTAACATCGTTCTCTGTAATGCTAAAGGTGGGAATTTGTTCTCGCGAAAACGCAAGTCAAATGAACCTCAACGAATCATCAACCTCCAACTTGCAGGGATTCGAGAAACGAAATATTTTCGAAAAGCTCAGATGTTTGCCTTTGAAATCCTTCCTTTTAAGAGAAATGCAGACAGAATCGTACTAGGGTTGTTATCAGAAGAGCATGTTAAATCTTGGATGCGAGACATTATTCGAGTTGCAGCTGTGAGGAGCGAGTTCAGTTATCAAGGTAAAGGCGCTGTGCGTCGAAGCGATGTTGCTCGATCCATTGATGCTTGGCAACAAGCATATTACCTAGTTCGTAGCTCGTTGGAATCTCTGCCATTACGCATGTGGAACGTGGAATACAGTCCCAAGTTCAACAACGGAAATGCCCTGGTCGCATATTCTACTTGGCGAGATTTCGTTGATTGCATGTTAGCTTACTCGAAGAAATTTCAATCTCAGTTGCCCCCGGAAGATGAAACATCTTGTTTCTTCAGCTACAGCGATATGCTGGAAGACATCCAATCAGTTCAGGAAACCCGGATTAGTGACGCCATGCACTATTTTTGTGATGCCCATGGATTCATTATTAAGTTGCCAAAAGGAGAAGCAAGCACCCAATTGACAGCTCATGTCACAATGAAAAACGGAGTAAGGGTTTTGGCAACACCGAAAAAACCGGATATTCTTGATTTCCAGTTGGTAGTTTCTATTATCTTGCCCATGACAACCAGTTTCTCACGTTCGTTCTCCCATAAGTCTTTTCGAGATCACTCTGTATGTCTGTGTGTAAAACACAATGGAGATGTATCCGTCCTTGCAAGTTTTCCAAAGACTGCAATCGCTACTTTTCAAAAAATTCTAGGCTCCAAACATCTCATTCTGAATTACCGTCATTCGAATTTGCGACTGACGTGGGTTAAAGATTCCCAAGCCCCTAAAAACGAACATGTTAGCTTGATGACGAAGAAAATAATTAGAGGTGATGTGATTGTGATGGTAGGACAGTCTCAATATTTTGAAAAATTTGCGTTCAGATCTCATCTGATGCGACCAGAGTATCCGGTCTGCAGGATGGATTATTTCCGGGCCCATGCCAGCTTGCTTCACCAGGTTAAGAAATCCAACCATCGAAGCACTGAATTATTGAACCTCCTTAACTTGGAAAAACAATTGACCTACGACATGGTAGTTGGGGGAACGCATGCTGCTGCCATTTACATCAATGATAACGAAAGTTTGATTTCGCATCCGTTTCAAATATGTGATATCTTGCACGCCCACGGAGTTGAATGGGGTCTAGCCTCTCTGAGTATTCTACGTTCTAAAGTATCAGATCGAATTTCTAAATTCCTGGATGCTGATTTCTTACTCTGTCTTTTTAGTGGAAACATCTCTGCTTCTTTGTTGCTAGCCAATGATATCTCCATACATGATTTGTTACACGCGTGGCTCCGCTTTACAGGGCAAGTAGTTAGCATCCCACATATTTTGGAGTGGGGAACTCAAAATGTGGATTCCATCTCGAATGTTTTCAGTCTTGTGGATATAAATTTCCAGGGAATTACTTGCAACTATTTTGAAAATGGGGGACAAGCTTTCCATACAAGAAGACTCGCAGGAGGAGATACCTTGAAACCACGCCTTGAAGATGAATGGAGTGAAGAAACTGGTGTTGCCCATATTTTGAAAAAGAACCCGTTGTCAATCGCCGCTATGGTCCTAAATGATTTTTCGTATCACGTAGATTCTACTGTGGAGAAAAACGAAAAGGGGGTCGAATCGAATGCCGCCATTCAATACAGTGAAAGCGTTAGAAACGTTTTTCAAAATCATTCCAAATTCAAGCAACAAAAAGGCGACTCAAAATCTAAGGACGATGCGAACTGGTGGATGAAACCAAATCGCTTATTAGCAATGAATTGTCAACCATGTTTTTCATGGTTCAAAGTGGCTTTTTCTCGAGCTGCAGCACTACTTGGTGCTTCCGCTGACGTAACTAATTATGGAGGGGTACAAGATGCCTTGAGGAACGCGAAAGATAACATTCCGGAAGGAGCTAGTCTGATGTATTTGATTCATTGTTTGCTACTCGGCTGTTTTTCACCTCATTTCCATGATTTGGTATTTGCTATCACGCTGGCTTGCTCCCAGCATCTTTTGGACATGAAAAGTCTTGTGACAAATCTCTTGAAATTTTCACTCGATTTTCCTGGTCGTAGTCTATCCAGCGAAGAATACGAGGCTGTTTTGAAATGTATCAAATCGATTGGAGACAAAACCAGCAATCGTCGCTCCCGCTCTAATTCCCTTCCTTCCAAACGTGTTAAACCAGCTTCTAGATTGTCTGTACTGCGTAAGAGTGTTTTGTCTCGCAACCCCTTTTATGCATTGCTATACGAAGGTTCTGACTTTGTGTTTGGATACGAACTTTCAAATACGCTGCAAGTGCACCGCGGAATGACGAATGGGGATCGGGGAAAGGTTTTCACATTATCATTCTTGAACGCAAGTATCCGAGGATACGGACGTGGCTTTGTTCCTCTTTCCCTCCTTTCTGAAAACTACGTTTCCTTGGAAGAGAATGATACAGAGTCTCGCAACAGAACTACGTCTTCATCATCGGAACGATCTCATGATGACCCACCCGCCACTACCGTAGCCACCACTTTGGTAGTTCACGGTTCAGTTTCTGGTCTTTCTAACGATGAAGAACAGTCGCTACTAGAAGAAGGAGCTGACACGCACTTATACGAGAGTATCTTGGACGCCGCCAAACAATGGCTCACAATACCCTCTGAGTTATTTCCATCCGGTTTGAAGATCAATCAAGTGAGTTGCGGACATAGGCATTCAGCTATGGTGACTGAAGGAGGTTTATGCTTAACTTTCGGGTATGGAGGAGCTGGTCGTTTAGGGCATGGAAATGAATTAAACTCTCTCTACCCTAAACTTGTCGCCGATCTGGTGAAACGCAAAATTCGTGTGACAAAGACGGTATGTGGTAGAGATCATACGGTTGCGTTAGGACAGGATTCACAAGGTCATCGAGGTGTTGTTTATTCATGGGGATGGGGAGAAGCTGGACGATTAGGACTCGGTGTTGATGCAGGTGTACAATCGAAACCGCTACCAGTCACTCATGTAATCCAAGGAGGTGAACGAACACCAGCAGTGGCGTTTGAAATGTGTGATATTGCCTTAGGATTTGACCATACAGTTTTGCTGTCGAAGTGCGGATCGGTATTCACATGTGGTGCTGGGTTATTTGGTCGCCTAGGTCACGGCAATGAGGATGAAGATATACTCACACCCACCAAGATCATGTCTAATCTCCAGGATGAAAAAGTGATTCGAGTATGTTCTGGAGATCTACATACTGTAGCTCTCACCGATCAGGGTATTGTGTATTCGTGGGGCTTTGGGAACTCTGGGGCGTTGGGTCATGGTGACTTGGAGAATCGAATGGAGCCTAAGAGAGTGGTGATGCTGCAAGATTGTTCCAGGCGAGTAACAGACGTGTCTTGCGGATCGTACCATACGGTAGCCATTGATTCCAATGGACGTGTGTGGAGCTGGGGTGATTTTGTTAATGGTCAATTAGGCATCGAGGCAACCCAAGATGATGAATATTGCACGCCAAGGATGGTGAGATTCGCGAGTAAATTTGGTCACGTTGAAGCATCTACCGTACAGTGTGGCGGAAACACAACTGTAATGCGGGATCGCAGCGGGGTGTTCTATACGTGGGGTCGTTACGAATTTATGAAGAACGTTCCATCTTCGCCAGAGGTACTCAAGATGACCTGCGAGCTTCAACCGGGCGTTGCTAGTAAATCATGCGCATTCTCAATTGGATCCTACCATGCTGTCTTTGCATATGGACGGGGGGCTCTTGCTGATGCGAGTCAAGCCAGCAAGAAGTCGGTAGAGTATCCTCCTCCTTCAGCACTGGAGAAGTCTCACAATGTTTTCTTTTGCGGGTCTACTCTTTCCCCTTTGCAATCGCATGTATACAAATATGTCAGCCCATTCGCCAGTGAAATCGCCTTGTTGGAATCGAAAGACGTACCAAGTGCACAAACGAACCCTCTTCCGACATTTTCTTCTGTCTTGCCGTTTTGTGTTCCGAACCTCATTGGAAAAGAAATCGTTTCAGCTTCGTCGACAATGGAAGGATGGTATCTGATAGAGAAGGATTCCCCTTTGCTGCTATCATGGATTCCAACCTCTACTAATACCTCGGACATTCAAACATTGCAACTGTTGGAGCAGTTGGATGTAGCTGTACACCAAGTTATGAGTGATCCCTGGGGTCGATGGAGTAGCACACTTGTAGCTGAAGATGCAGAGTCCTTGTGGGCTTCAAGAGTGATGACATGGAAAGGTAAGAGTGAAAATCTTGATTTTGATCCAGTGAGAATTTGGCCAAATCATAACGAAATGCATGTGGTGTCAGCTGCTATCGGAGAGGATAGCATGTCCATGGTAGATAGCGACGGGGTCTTGTATGAGATCGGTAAACGGGTTTCATTGCTTTCTAATGCCACAAAAACTATTACGGGGTTAGCAGACTACGAAAGGAAGAAGATTCGAGAACGTATTTGGTGGATGTATTCCAAGTATTGTCCAGACAACATAAATTCAAATCCTCAGTTTGCAGATAAAATGTTTGAATTGTACGATCTTCGAGAAGATGATTTATTGAAATTGTTGATAGAAAAATACGGAGCTGAGCCTAGCATGACCGAGATTCACAATCCAGCAGGCTTGCGTCGTAGCTTCCCTACAATCCTGCGCACAAAACAACCCATTCGTGCGGTTTCATGCGGCTTGAACCATTCTATCTGTCTCTCCTACAGAGGCGATTTATTCGCATGGGGTTCTGGAAATAACGGTGAACTAGGTCTCGGTTTCAAAATACTTCAAAATACAGTTCCCACAATGATCTCCGTCACCCAAACCAGTTTTTTCCAGTCGAACCGGCAGGTAGCACTGTCGATGATCGCACCAACCACCACTGAAGTGCGGGTGAAGTTCTCCCGTGTTTGCTGCGGGGCTGATCATTCAATGGCATTAAGTGATGATGGTACTGTTTATTCCTGGGGTGCTTCTGGATATGGTCAACTGGGACATGGTCGTAATTCATCCGATTTCGCTCCCACGTCGGTTTCCTATTTCATAGATCGTCAACTCAAGGTGGTCGACATTGCATGCGGGGCTAAGCATTCTGCTGTTGTGACTTCCAAAGGTACCGCGTTCGCCTTCGGTAGCGGACGATATGGGCAATTAGGAATCGAAATGGACGAAGCTAATCTTCCAGAGAAAATACATTTTGATGAGAGGATAAAAAATGTCTTTGCAGGTCCTTGTTCTACTCTGTTCACCTCAGAATAAACCAAAAAAGGAATTCTATTTTATATATTTAAATGTAGCTTCTCCAACTTCGACCTTAATCCTTTATTGGTGCGCTGTCGCCAAAGCCTTTTCGAAGCTTTAGAACCGTATGCGTCTTCTCCTTTCTTTTGCCCCTCTTTCAGAACGCTCAAATTCTCATGTTGCCTTTTGAATAAATCCATAAAATCGAGTTTGTTCGATTGAACCGCGAAGGCCACCTTAACCTTTTTGACATTGGTTTTCTTGATGCCAGAGATATCGATTCTTTCTTTAGCAGTGAAAACTATTTCATTCTCTCCAAGCTGGTTGATTTCGACACTGGCAATATCCCATCGGTACTCCACTTGGTAATTGTTACGCTTTCGAGGGGCTTGCACGTCATTTCCACTAAATGAACTCCACATGCTACTGAAGACCTTTGTTAACCCGCCGACGCTATCTACCCTTTCCATACTTGGCTTTAAAGATGAACGCTTTACAGAACTGCGAATTAAACTCTTCGGTCGAAGTCTGCTTTTTGTCATTCGATTAGCAACGATAATCAAGTCATTGAATAAAAAGATCACTTGCTGGTTTCCATCGCTTGAAACTTCAAAACTTCGAATATACCTTCGAGATGCCGTACTAAGACCTGGCACTTGTTGTTCCCCTCCTAAATCACGGTAGACATTCATGAATTCCTCGAACTGCGCAGTTTCTCCTACAGCTTGATTAACAGAATCGGCAATTGCAGCCACTGCTTGAGATGTATTTTCCAGTTGTCGAATACATGTTGAATCGATACCATTACATTTGCCAACTTGTTTCAATAATTCGTTGAATAGCAATGGGTACTTGCAGATTCGCTGAACCGGCATGATAAACAGCGACGAAAGTGTCAGTGATTTACGAGTAATGACGGCTTCCGATTCCAATCTGTCAACCAGGCCACTAAACAAAGTATGACTTTGTCTTAGTTTTATCAACTTATCAACGGCATGTGGATATTCATGACAAAACAAACTATACGATTTGAAAAACACGATCACTTTTGAAAATGCACTTGTGAACCCGAGCAGGGTTTTGGAAATATCTTCAGATTTTACTACTTGTAACTCCAATAGCCGCAGCAGTTCTGAATTGATGAACAGAATTGTTTCAATATTCAAAAAAAGATTCGTTAACTCTTTCGATCGCAACATTGGTTGATGCTGCTTGGCAGAGCGAGGACAAGCGCTTCGCAACAAACCATGATCACATATTGTACTCGCTTCATCCATCGCCCTACATTTTGTTTTCACTCTTTCATTTCGTATTGGTAAAATATAAAAACGCGCCAATTTACACAAATTCTCAATATATCCAACCTCCGTTTCAGTAATTTCTTTCAAAACTTCTGCTACTGATTTTTGAGAACCGGAACTATTGCTAACAAGAGTTTGTAGATGTGCTCGTAATTCAGTTGATCGCATCACAATTCTCTCCGCTCGTTCTACAATTTTAACCAAGGCTTCCGATTTCGCTTTCGCTGCTTCAACTGAATTCAACCCTTCTGTCCTACCTTTGGCAACAGCATTCGTTCTTGATTCATTCAAAACGTTAGCTGCCCTTGAATTCATTCTTTCGAAAATAATTAAGACAGGCCGAGGAAACGCTTTCAATTTATCAACAACTTCCTGCCAGTGGTCATCAAGACCAATACTTTCACCATTCAAGGAAGCCACTCTATCGGAAATCAAAACACCTGCACTTTCCGCGTATCCATCCTCCTTAATACCACTGACTAATACGCCAATACCAGCAGAACTTCCTAACGAAAACCCCAATGACCCTTCGCCAAATTCCACTTGAATCGTTGTCATTCCCCACTTTGTTTCAAATCGAAGTTATAACGCTTCTCAAGATCGTTTAACTGCAGCAAACTAGATTCGGAACCAGTTCGAGATAATGTGCGAGCATCACCTGATGATTGGGTGCGTTCAAGATTACGCTCTAACGTAGCTCGTTTGTTAGTAGCCCATTTCCTCCTCGATTCACTCGTTCCTGTGCTAGTTACACTGCCACTCCTCGAAACCGAAGAACGTTCCGACTGCCTCTTTGCAAATCGATCGTCCTGTTCAATTAATGCGGCTAGAGATTCGATCATTGAATCACTAGCAAGATTGTATACATTCATATCTGAAAACCACAGTTCAAATTTTGCAATTCTAGTCAATACCTTCCCTTGTTCTTTCCCGCGGCTCACATGTGTGATACTTAACCCATGCAGACCCTGAGGATCTTTTCCAATCAATTTGCTTTGACAGTTTCGGAGGTCCAACAAGTGAAGCAGCTTAAAAGAACCGTGAAAATTCTCCAGCGACATGATCTCCATCGTTCCTTTCAATGTTTTCTTGTCGAGCGTTCCCTGTCTCTTGTTTTTCTTCCCTTGCCTTGTCTTCTTGCCCATCTTAGACACCTCCAGACTTATCAGTATCAAGTCGCTGAGCACATGCACCTTGGCAAAGTCCCAATTCTTCCCATCTTTCAACATGCAAGCAGAAGAAAAAACGAGGTTTCTGAATGGCACAACCAGATCATCTAGTACCTCCTCCTCTTGACTCCCGAGTTCCTCATAAACTTCATTCAGTCTGCTTAGCTCTTCAAACTGGTTCTCCTCCATTCCCTTGAAATATACTTGTGTGTACTTTTACGATAGTTTGATACAACTGTAGAAAGATCGAGAATCAGAAGAATTGGTGACACGTGCGCTTCAACGATTTTATTCTCGTACTTCTCTTATTATCTTAAACTTTTTAGACCGAACTTGGTTGCAATCGATCCTGACAACTCCTGTTTCTAATCAAGCTTTATTCATAGCACTCAAAGGTGTGTACCATCGGGGGGCTCTACCGTTTCCTTGTTTCTGCCACACGCGAATTACGAATTAAATCAAAATGAAAGCAGTGAACAATTTCGGGTTGGATCGAGAGATTGCTGCTAGGAGCAATGCCAA
>Ga0105055_10002786_pt1 | contig 26889 bp, 21 predicted proteins | sample BON03_FD_78090 | JGI IMG/M metagenome (GOLD analysis project Ga0105055, IMG submission 78090) | Freshwater microbial communities from Lake Bonney liftoff mats and glacier meltwater in Antarctica - BON-03 | ecosystem: Environmental > Aquatic > Freshwater > Ice > Glacier meltwater | place: Lake...
ACTGCCTGTTGACGACCGACAGCCCGGTAAACGGACGCACTGCCTTGAGTCGGAAAGTCTCCTGAAGCCACATGCTGTGGATCGATCCAGTCGTGTACAGCAGACGCGGCAGCAGACGCCGATGGAGACTTCAATGGACTCATCACCGATGGCGGCATCGCGCCTTCCTGAGTCCACAAATCCGGATCACCGACGAACGCTATTTCTTCAGGTGCCCACAGCACGATTTTTATTTGCTGCACAACAGTTGAACCACCACTTTCGCCGACAACCGGCAGATGCAAAGTCTGCAAACCTCCACGCCCTGAATAAGGCCGCGTACCTTCTGCCACGATCGGGCAGCGGAACTGCAGCGTCAGCAGAAACTCCTGATCGGAGGTTGAATCACGGCTGATATTGACGTAATACGCTTCCCACTGATCCGCAGCAGCCACATCGGTTGCCTTTTCGATCGTCGTCCGCTGATCATTCAGCAGTGGAGCCTGCAAATCACAACCCAACGGCAGATCGATTCGCAAACGTTGGCGTTCACTGGTCGTGACGCGGAAACGACATCGCCATGATGCCAGCGACTGCCGTTCGGTCACAACTTCGATCGCCGCCCGAGACACAACCGTGGCTGCGACTTCGTGAATTTCGTGCTTACGAATTCGAATCGTCGCCGAAGCAGGTTGAGCGAAATAGCGATACGCCAGATATCCGTCCGGTTCCATCAGTTCCAGTTCGCGAACATCGATAGATTCCGTCGTGTCGCCCTGCGAATCGGCCGTAATCGACAGTGATTCATGTCGCAGCAATCGAATTTCGCCACGAGTCTGCGTTAAGACAACTCGGCGACGCTTCGCCTGATCGTCAGTAAACGGTACCAGCACGCGCGGCGGTTGGACGACGAATGTCTGTTCCGGTGCGGCAACAGATTGTGCGGCCGCAGTCTCTGCCGCCAACGCTGCTTCGGGAGTGCCGGCAGCAGCAGCGGGTTGTACCGGGGGGCTGACGCCGCCCCGCTCGCCGAGCTTCACATCCCAATCCACGGCCAACTTCACGCTACCTGTGGTTTCATCCTGCAGAACCAGTGTCCATGTCACCCAGCCGTCTTCCGCTTGAGCGGCTTTATCTCGCTGTTGAATCGTGTGCCCTGGCGACAACATGCGGAAGCGCACATCATTGGCCACTGCTTCCGGCACGGCAACTCGCAGAGTATCGATCCCTGCGTTTTGAATATCAAAAGTAATCACCGCGTTCTGTTTCACGATCTCCGGTTCAACATGAACCGTCGTGCCAACGGATGCCGCAATCTGAGCTGGCCGAGGCGACGTGCGAACAAACAGCGAGATGGGACGACGAGTAAAATTCCATGACGCGATATGTCGCAATTTTGGAAGCTGTTCGACCGCCGCATCTCGCGATGGAAACAGTCCGACGAGTTTTTCATCCACTGTGATCACATCCAGAAACTCCGGGGCGTAATTATTGACCACACCCGTTTCGCGTTCAACTCCTTCGGGCGTCAGTATAGGAAGTTCCATCTCGGCATGATCAGCGGATGCATCGAATGCCTGATGGGCCTGCACGGTCACTTCGATGGCTCCCATGCGTTTTTGAGTCAACGACAGCGTAATCCTGCCGTTGCCTTTATCAACATTAAATTCGCTCATGCCATCCGCTGACACACTATCGATCGTGAGCGATTCCGGAACCTTCAGCGATAACTGAAACACACCCGCGCGTTCAACTTCGTACCTCAAGACAGATTTCAATCGCAGCTCATCATCGCGGAAAACATACTGAGCGTTATGAGTCACCAGCAATCGCGGTTCGACAGGTTTGATCTGCACGACCAACACGCCGCTGGTACCACTGAATTCCCACGTATTTGCGTTAGCCGCCTGATCGCCTTTCGCTGCCGCCGCATCAACCTGCTTTACGCCCGTTTGAGTCTTAATCACCGTTGTCAGTGCAGCATCCGTGGTAATTGCCAGTCGTCCAGCTTCCCGAACAACGGCATCCGCATGAACTCCCTGAAGATGGCCGTCAGCCGATTTGCCAACCAGCTGCAGAGTGTCGCCTTCAATCGCTCGCTCCGTTTGAATTTCGATCTGAAACTTTTCCGTGGCCGGAACCAGCAATTCGGCTTTCACTATCTGATGCGTTTCACCTGCCGGCTCGGCCTTCCACGACCGAATACGCCCGGCTGCTGAAACGACATCAATGATTCGCGCGTCCTTTGGAACCAGAATTGTGACGTCACGAAGTTCACCACGCAGAATTTCGTAATTCAGCACAGTGCGAGATTGCAACAACCCCTGTTCGATACGGACGCTCGTTTGATTCGTCACGCTGCTGAGCAAATCCATGACCGGCTTGGAACCCGCTCGTGGATTCCAGTGAACTTCGAATTGATTCGTCGCGCCCAGGCTGGCCTTGGCCACTGTCTTACCATCCTCAGCGATGCCTTCTGTCGGCAACAGAACCTGCAAAGGTGTAATCCTGATTGTCTGATCGGGCTCCGGAATGGTCACGATCAATTCGCTGATGCCCGTTGGAGGACACTGAATGGCGAATGAACGATCTTCCGGCGACGTCGATACCGTCGCCAGTAGTTCCAGCTTCACAGTCTTTTGCCCCGCGCCTTTGACGAGAAGTTCGTACGTACCCTGGCCTGTTCCTTTCAGCAGTACCGTTCCGTCATTCGGTTCGACCTTGCCAATCGCCGCCACGCCGAAGGCGATCGGCAGACTCGCCCAGCCATCGGCTTTGATCACATTCAACTTCAGTTCAACCGAGACTCGCGCCAGATCTTTTTCAACGATCGCGTTCCACAACGAAGATGTGATCACGGCATCCTGATTCGCAGTCGTCAACGGCACCGCGTTGATCGCACGTTTCATCAGGTCGAGATATTCGGCATACGGCAGAACGACCGACGCGTCCTGATTGTCGAAGACCTTTTGCAGTTCTTTGAACGGCACATAGATCAGCCGATCCCACTTTTCTGACAGCGACGAGTTCGCTTCATCTTTAGCCGGCGCCTTGGTGTCCGCCGGCACTGGTTCCTGAGCGATTGACTGCGGCGACTTCATTGCAAGCAGTGAAAACAGTACGACAAGAACACTCATTCCGTAAGAAAACCGTTTCATGCCTGTTACCTTGTGGGAATTCGTAGACATCGGAGCCGCGTGATTTCAATTTCAGATGGGTTTCCAGACGCCACTGGAACCCCATCACAATTGGCGGGACAAAACACCAAATACCGGCTCGAATCAATTTGTGACTTGTAGATAGGGGACATACTTACCCCTTTTCCGACGTTTGCCGAGTGGTAGTTTACGCGAATTGCGCCGAATTTACATTTTATCAGGCGTAAATCACGGCAAAAAGCGGCTTCCACATAGCAAACGTAGTTCGAAAAATGCTGCGGGAGCGAAATCTTGGCCGGAGTTGCCGGGAACCGTGGATGGACGCTCAAGACAGACCGGTTACCCGATCGCCCCTGGTACATCCCCTGTCATCTCAGATCAGCACTAGAGTTTGAGGAAGGATTTCAGCAGAGCTTGTATGCGTCATCGCTGATTCAAGATCGTGACAGTCTTCTTCAGAAAGCGCCATTGAGTACTTTAAGAAGTCAGACTCGGTGCGAAGAAAGGCATCGACAACTTCGGGATCGAAGTGGCTCCCTTTACCTTCGACAATGATCCTGCGTGCTGTCGCATGAGACATGCCATCTTTGTATGGACGCTTCGAGCGGAGTGCATCGTAGACATCCGCAAGGGCTACAATACGTGCCGACAAAGGAATGTTTTCGCCAGCAAGTCCGTTTGGGTATCCAGTACCATCCCATTTTTCGTGATGGTAAGCACAGATCTCGGTGGCCAAACGCAGGAAGTTGTCTTCCCCCAGTTCTTTCTCAATCGCTTCAAGGCAGTCCTGGCCGATCCGAGTGTGACGTTCGATAACGGTACGCTCATAGGCATCCAGCCGACCCGGCTTCAAAAGAACCGCATCATGCACGCCGACTTTGCCAATATCATGCAGCGAGGACGCCAGGCCGATATCTTCGACGATGGCTGAGTCTAACAGCGAAGAGTGCCTCGAAAGTTCGCGAGCAAGGATGGTTGTATAAGTACGAATACGAGTCAGATGCTCGCCGGTATCGTTGTCGCGAGATTCCGACAATTTTGCAAGACCGAAAATAACCGCGTTTCTTGTGCGAGTCAGCGCCTTGGTGCGTTTCGTCACGGTGTCTTCAAGACCGCGATTGATCTCTTCAATCTTATTTTCATAACGCTCCATAATTGAATCGTTAACCTTCTTCATTGCCAGGATCAAGCCACATCCGACAATCAAACCGATGGGAAATATCGGAGTCAGCAAACGATTCACTGCCGCTCGGAATGCTGCCTCACCTTGATGGACAAGCAGTATGCCATTGAGTGCAGGGAGATCTACAACGGTCACAATCTCGGCACTGTCTCCACTACCCATAATCCCAGTGACCGGCCCGGAACGTTTCGCCCTACTGGCTTGAACCACGCGACTTGGGCTGGTTGTTTCGTGATCCACGATTAACGGAGCCAACGCAATTTTCGCTTCGCGCAGTTCGGGGTAAGTTCGGATCTCTGGATGACAAAGCAGCCGTCCGTCTGCAGTGTCCGCAACGCACATGAAGCCACTGTTCGGCAGAGACACCTCTTCGATGAGAGTCTGGAGCTTTTCCCAATTCTCACTTTGATATTCAACGTTTCCAAACCTGGAAGACTCAATCAGTTTGGCCATCTGCCCTGCAATCAACCGATTGTCCTCCATAATTTGCGAGCGAACAATTCCATGGACACTCCCGCGAATCCAGAACGCAAACCCTGAAATCGCGATTATCAGACAGACGATCTGTGAGATCGACAGTAGGTTAACCAATTTCTTTTTGTTCGAAGATTCCATCGCACTCATTCCTACGTATCGACTAACGCCGAAAGAGCATTCTTCAGAATGCCTGACCATCGTTCGTAAATCCCGATCGGCAGGTCGTAGATTTCTCCAGTCGTAGCTGAGGCTGCAACCGCGCACGCATGCAAACTCTAGGTCAGAAATGCAGCCGCGATGCTTCATCAGATCGCCTGGGTTCCGATAACGTCGATCCGTAACAGACGAAGTTGCGTGATCGGTCCCTTCCCACCAACTGCAATAATCGGACCTGCGCGCGTTGAGTGGTGAGTTTGCTTATCGACGCTCTTTTCCGGGATCACACGCCACCAGGCCACGCTTACTCAGGCATTGTCGACACTTGAAAGTGGCGGATCATGAGCGTATGTCAAGGCGCATAGCAACTTTGATCCCTCCGGCATGAAGTGCAAACGCCGTTTTTCTACACGCCAAAATCCTTAAAGGCGTTGCCCGCCCATCGATTCGAGTTTAAACAACTCTGTCGAAGTTTTTGCAAACTCTGAAACTTCGAGTCGCCGAGATCATTTGGATCTCAGTGACTCAAGAAGAACATTCTCCATGGCCCAACCCGAAATCATATGACTGTTCCTGAATGAGGAATCAGAAATCACGTCGTACTGACTGCGCCAAATAATGTGACGCGGCTTTGCACGGCCTCTTCAAAAGACACGAATGCACGCCCCGAGAAACAACAGGAATCGAATTCATTCAGTACGAGCAAGTGCTTTCGCCCTTCGCCGTGGGATACCAGAATGTAGAGGTCCAGAAAAGAGGCGTTTTCTTCCATTCAATTGAGAGTATCAATTCGACAGTGGCACGGAACACGCCGGACTGTCTGGGAAAAACAGTGCGGGATCCAGTAGCTGCCGGAGTTTCTCCAGAGCCTTCAATTGCAACTGCCGTACGCGCTCTTTGGAGAGGCCCATGTCAGCGGCGATTTCTCTCAAGGTTCTGGATTGGCCGTTCCTGGCCGCCAAACCGAATCGACTGAGCAGGATCTCATGCTCTCTTTCATCCAAAACAGATTCCGCCTGATTCAATAACTGACTGACTATGGCTTCTGGATCCTCACAAATGGACGCCTCTGAATTTTTGTTGGGCACCTCAGATAATAACTCAGCGCCCGAGTTTGGAAATCGCTCCTTACGCCGCTGACGAGTTTTCCAAACTCGGTAGAAGTGCCGTTGAATCGAATGCGTCGCATATGTACTGAATCGAAATCCTCTGGAGTAATCGAAGCGATCAATGGCCGCCAACAAAATCATGCAGCCATCGCTGCTGAGGTCATCGACGTCACAATTCTGAGACGCAAATTTACGAGCGATACTGCCCACTAAACGCATGTTGGAATTCACCAACTGACTTCGAATCTGCTCAACAAGCTGCAGCAACCGGTCAATCTCATCCATCGACTTACTGGACGGCGATGTCGGCGAAAGACGGCTGCGGAGATGACTGGCTTTAAACAACGACAAGTTCAGAGTTCTGAAAAGCAATTGTTCCTGCTCAAAAGTCAGCAGTGGGGCGTTCGATGCCCAGTCCAGAGAAGCGGAGATTCCATCCGACGACGTGCTATACGCATTTGACATTGATGCACGATCAGCAACTTCCTGCCTGCGTAAAGTTTCGAGCAATTCCGTAACGGCGGCGATCGATTTGTTCCCACGGTCCTTGTGATCGAACTCGTCGGCAGGGATGAACCTCAGTTCTTTTGCCAACAGGACCGCCGCACGGCGTTGAGCATTCGAACCGTCAGTCAGCTTTCTGGCAGTTGGTTCACGCAATGACTTACGGCGCGGGTCTGAAGAATTTCGCGACTTGAGATTATTAGGCACCTGACATTCCCCCCATTCACTTCAGTCTGCATTAAAACGGCCAAAGCATCCTTTTATTACGTCTCATCGTCAACCGCAGCATAAACGAATTCATAACTGAAAACGAATTCTCACCACAAAATAGGAAGTCAAAATCTACAAGTGTTGTACGAGCTTGATTGTCTTTCATTGTGGCGAAAGCATATAACAACGTTCAAATCGTTCATTGGTATCAGAGTTTGACTGACTTGGATTGACGTCAAATACACTCGAACACTTTCCGGGGCAGATCATTGGAAGGACGGACGATCTCCGGCTCGATCGAAATTTTCCTTCGCCGTTAACTTTCGCGGGTTCATTCGGTTCAAGCCACGAGCACCATCCTTTTGATACAGAGACAACTCCAAGTCATCCGGAATCCTCCAGTTCGTCTCGATACCGTGGCTGGATTCAGGCAGAATGACCGCCTTCAAATTCGACAGGGCCGCAATATGATTCAAATCGATTGGAATTCCGAAGACCATTGCTACGAACTCCGATGTTCAGTCATGCTGCCGCAGTCGCGCGAGCGTGTTTTTGATTTCTTCAGTGATGCGTTCCAGCTTGAACAAATCACCCCGCCATGGCTGAATTTCAAAATCCTCACGCCGGCACCGATCGATCTCAGGGACGGCTGCCTGATCGACTATCAAATTCGTCTGTATGGAATTCCTGTCAAATGGCGAACCGAGATCTCTTCCTGGGATCCGCCGTATTCGTTCACCGATCGTCAATTGCGAGGACCATACAAACTTTGGGAGCACCTGCACACATTTGAAGAAGTCGACGGTGGAACTGTGACAACAGATTGTGTTCGCTACCAAGCGATCGGTGGACGCTTCGCGAACTGGTTGATGGTCGAAAGTGACCTTCGTAAAATTTTTGAATACCGTCGTCAGAGAATGCTGGAGCTCTTTTCCGCTGCTGGAACTCAAGTTGCGGAAGTCGCGCGATGACACAGACGCCCGCCGTTCGTGTTCGTGATTTGAATCAAAAACCAGTTCGCCGCGACGGCCAATTTGTCGTGTATTGGATGACAGCCTATCGACGACTGTCATACAACTTTGCTCTGCAGAGAGCGGCGGAATTGGCACGGGCACATCAGAAGCCGTTGCTGATCATTGAAGGATTGCGATCGGACTATCCGTGGGCTAGTCGTCGCTTGCACACATTTGTGCTGCAAGGCATGCGTGACAATCTTGAGCACGCCGCGAGATATGCACACTGCTACGTGCCCTTTGTAGAGACCCCCGCAAATCCGGGCCATGGCATGCTGGAATGGCTGGCTGAGCGAGCGACTGTGATCGTAACCGATGATTTTCCGTGCTTTTTTCTGCCTCGGATGATCAACGCGGTCGCGCGGCGGGTTGACGTCAAAATGGAATCAATAGATTCCAATGGCATGTTTCCGATGCATGTGGCGGAGACTGAATTTCCGACGGCCTATGCGTTTCGTCGCTATTTGCAGAAGAACCTCAGTGTCTATTTGCCCGTCATGCCAGAATCGGAGCCGTTGGCAAATAAGGAAACACCAAGACTGGCAGCGGCACCAGCGGATCTGATATCCCGGTGGCCGATCGCGAGCCCTTCGCTTCTTGAATGCGAAGCTGGCTCCATCGCTGAACTGCCAATCGATCATGACGTCAAAGAAGCCGTCATGATTGGCGGACCAGTGGCCGCGCGAAAACAGTTGCAGAGTTTTCTTGACGTTCGGTTTGATCGATATGCTGAGGATCGAAATCAACCTGACGAAGACGCATCCAGTGGACTTTCGCCGTATCTGCATTTCGGGCACATTTCGGTTCACGAAGTCTTCCAGCAACTCGCTGCAAAAGAAAGCTGGTCGATCGAGAAACTAGCAGACCCCAAAAAGACTCGCGGCAGTCGCGCGGGTTGGTGGGGGATGTCGGAAAATGCAGAATCGTTTCTGGACGAACTCATCACGTGGCGCGAACTTGGATTCAACATGTGTTCGCGGCGTCGAGATTTTGATCGATACGAATCACTCCCGGAGTGGGCTCAAACTACGCTGCGAATTCATGAGTCTGATCCTCGTCCGATAGTGTATTCGTTCGATCAAATGCGATCGGCCGATACGCATGACAATCTCTGGAATGCGGCTCAAAATCAGCTCATAACCACAGGGCGTATGCACAACTATCTCAGAATGTTGTGGGGCAAAAAGATTTTGGAATGGTCCGCCACACCGCGCGATGCTCTCGCCACAATGATTGAACTGAACAATCGATTGGCAGTCGATGGCCGCAATCCAAATTCATACTCGGGCATCTTTTGGGTGCTCGGACGCTACGATCGTGCATGGGGGCCCGAACGCCCGATTTTCGGAAAAATTCGTTACATGACTTCCGAAAACACCGCCCGTAAATTGCACCTCAGCCGCTACCTGCAACAGTTCTCCCCAGAGTAGGCTCAGGGGCTGAGATCTTGCGGCAATTCCGCACTGCCCCGAGTAGAAATTTGAATTTCATTCCGGATCGGCACTCAATGTGCCATACTGCAAGGCAGCTTCGGATGACTTCATCAGTTAAGGACGCAGCACCATCGTGCGCTGTTTTTAGCCCCGAAGGCACGGTTTTAGCCACACGGGCATTCTTAAGTCAATTGGCTCCCTCAGAATACTAGTCATCAATGAAACGTCGTTCATTTCACTGGATCACCGTCGCCTTGGTTTTGGCTACGGTCATAGTCGCCATGATCTGCGGTCTTGCGATTCAGAAAGGTAATCGGGCTGAACAAACCAGCGACGACATTTTTCGCAACTATCATCTTCGAGTCCGGTTGAAGGATATTTTGTCGTCTGTAAAGGACGCGGAGTCTGGCGAGCGTGGCTTTTTGATTACGCGGAATGAAGAGTACCTCCAGCCGTACGACGCCGGTGTAAAACAAGCTCTGGATGATCTTGACGCTTTGCGGGAGTTTGTTGAGAGTCGGGAACTGCCGTCTGAGACGTTGAGCACATTGAGCAAGTTGGTCAAAGATCGCCATCTTGAACTGGAAGAAACCATCTCACTGCGCAGGAACATGGAGGGCGATGAGGGGTTCGGTCTGGCTCGTGACGTGATCGAAACAAATCGTGGTCGCGAAATCATGGAACAGCTTCGCGAAGTCATCGCTGAACTACTGACAGATCTGGACAACCGGCTGGACATTCTGCATCAGGAAGCATCTGATCTGAAGGCCAGCCATGCTGTGCTCATTAGTATCGGACTGCTGGTCAGCATCGGCACGTTTGTTGCTGCTGCGATTGTGACAAGTCTTGAACGGCGTCACCGTGCAGTGGCGGTTGAAACCATGGAGGCTCAACGAGAACGATTGATCGCCATCGTTGATTCAGCGCTTGATGTGGTGATCTCCGTCGATGATGACGGTCGGGTAGTCATGATGAATCCAATTGCCGAAGAAGTCTTTCAGCGTCGCGAAAGTCAAACGCCTGGACAGCCGTTGGAACTGTTGATTCCGAAACGTTTTCACGCGTATCATCGGAGGCATCTGAAGGAATTTGCCGACGAACATGTGGCACGGAAGCGAGTCCTGGACGGCGGCCTCATCTATGGTCTGCGCGCAGATGGTTCTGAATTTCCTGCAGAAGCGTCAATCTCGCGTATGGTCGTCAAAGGATCGTCGTTTGTTTACGGTAATTCTGAAAGACGTGAGTGAACGCGAATCCGGACGAACTCGAATCCGCGAACAGAACGCCATTCTTGCCAGAATTCGGGACGCCGTACATGTCCGTGATCTCGATGGCCGCGTCATATTCTGGAATGAGGGCGCTGAAAAACTTTATGGCTGGACGGCTCAGGAGGCTCTCGGAAAATATGCATTCGAACTTCTGAAAAGCTCTGACAATGCAGCGGACGCAGTGATTCGGGAACAAGTCAACCTGCTTGGAGCATGGCATGGCGAGCGCCGTCCTACGACGCGAGATAATCGAGAACTCCTGGTTGAGTCTCGACGTTCGTTGATTGCTGATGACAACCTTCGACCTGTTTCGCAGCTGATTATTGATATCGATGTCACCGAAGATCGACTTCGCCAACAGCTCGAACGACGTTCACAGCGGCTGGAAAGTATTGGCACACTGGCCAGCGGAATCGCCCATGATCTCAATAACGTACTCACGCCGATCACCATGGGCGCTAAGCTGCTGAAACGGCCAGCCAGCGATGGACAGCGCAACGAAATTATTAATTCCATCACAGCCAGCGCCGAACGCGGTGCGGGGATGATTCGTCAATTACTGGCTTTTGCCGGCGGAACTCCCGGTCCTCGCGAAGCGGTCAACGTTAGTGAACTGCTGGAAGAGGCCCGAGCCATTCTGGCACCGACGCTGCCGAAAACAATTACACTGAATATTGAACTCAATGCAATGCTCTGGCCGGTTCGCGGTGACGCCACGGAACTGTCGCAAGTATTGATGAACTTGTCGATTAACGCTCGCGACGCGATGCCCAATGGAGGCCGACTGTCGATCGAAGCGTCGAATACGACTGTCCGGAAAGATCAAGGTGGCGGCGATGCGCTGCCACCCGGACGTTATGTACAGATCTCCGTGATCGATAATGGTATTGGCATCGCACCACATTTGATTGACAAAGTCTTTGATCCGTTCTTCACGACAAAAGAACAAGGCAAGGGGACAGGACTTGGGTTGGCAACATGCATGGGAATCGTCACGCATCATGGTGGCGCATTGTCGGTTGAAAGCGACGTAAATCACGGAACCCGTTTCAACGTCGTATTACCGGCAGAACAACAGCCTGCACCAGAATCTTTACCGGTCGCTACGGAATCTCCTTGCCTGGGTTCGGGTGAAACCATTCTGTTGGTAGACGACGAAGACAGCATCCTGCAAATGTCGAAAGCCACGCTGGAGTTTTCCGGCTACCACGTGCTGACAGCGAACGGTGGTCTACAGGCACTGGAAGTCTGTAGACACAATCAGCAGCAGATTCGAGCCGTCATCGTGGACATGATGATGCCCGAAATGGATGGACTTCAAACGATTGCGGGACTGCGTCAAATCAAACCCAACGTACCCATCATTGCCAGCAGCGGTCTTCGGAAACCTGATCAGAGTTCAGGGGCAATCGAAGGGACTCAAGCGTTTCTTCCAAAACCTTACAGCGACGATCAGTTGCTGGCGACTCTTCGTCAGGTGCTGCAATGAGGCCGAGGATTTTTCAGATCCATCAGCACAACCATGGATGAATTCTATGACAACTCCAGTACAACCCTTACATTTTTCACCTGTCGGACATTCTTCAAACATGACACGCTTACTTGTTGTCGATGATGAATCACTGATTCTGGACAGCTTCCGTTTTGCCTTCCCGATGCCTGACTACGAGGTCATCACAGTGACAACGGGCCGCCAGGCGCTCGACCTGTTTACAGTGGCATTACCGGACGTCGTCGTCTGTGATATCAAACTTCCCGACATGACAGGCATTGATCTGTTTCGCAAACTGCGTGCTCTCGATCCGAAGGTTCCCATTATCCTGATGACCGGCCATGGAACTGCAGGCACTGCGATCGATGCGATGCGGGCTGGTGCTTTCGAATACGTGCTGAAACCACTTGATCCGGATACGCTGATTCCGCTGGTTGAATCCGCCGCTGAAACAAGTCGCTTGATGCGTGTTCCTGCGCAGCTGCCCGCTGGGGAACATTTTGGTTCAGTTCCTGTGGATTCGGCCGACATTCTGATCGGATCGTGCCCGGCCATGCAGGAAGTTTACCGCGCGATCGGTCGTGTCGCGCCGCAGAACGTCACAGTCTTGATTCTTGGCGAAAGCGGCACCGGCAAAGAGGTCGTGGCTCGTGCAATCTACAATTACAGTCAACGCAGCGAAAAACCGTTCCTCGCCATCAACTGCGCGGCGATACCGGAACAACTGCTGGAAAGCGAATTGTTCGGGCACGAAAAAGGTTCATTCACGGGGGCGGATCGTAAGCGTATTGGCAAGTTCGAGCAGTGTTCCAGTGGCACGCTGTTTATGGACGAAATTGGCGATATGACGCCGTTGATGCAAACAAAAGTTCTTCGCGTGCTGCAGGATCAGCAGTTTGAACATGTGGGAGGCAACGAAACTATTCAAACAGATGTTCGGTTGATTGCTGCCACAAACCGCAATCTGGAGGCCATGATCAGTCATCGTGATTTTCGCAGTGACTTGTTTTATCGCTTGAATGTGTATTCGATTACGATTCCTCCGTTACGCGAACGAGGCGACGATATTCGCCTGCTGGCAGAACACTTCTGTCGAATCTTCGCGAAAGAACTTGGCAAACAGATTACGCACATGTCGGCGGAAGCCATTCAGTTGATGATGAAGTATCACTGGCCCGGCAATGTTCGTGAATTGCAGAGCGTCATCAAACATGCGATTCTGGAAGCGACGGGCCCTGTGCTGGTTCCCGCATTTTTACCGGAGATGATTTTTACAACTCCACCAGCGCATCAGAATTCGGAAGATGCGATTTCAGGAACACTGGTGGCGGCTGAATCGTTGCCTGACGAAGTCGTGCTGGCGACCAACAACCACGATGACCGCACAACCGACTGGGACGCGGTCGTGGCAAAGCTCCTGGCATCCCGCAGCGAATCGATCTACGATGAGACGCTGCATATTATGGAACGCAGCGTCATTTGCCGCGTTCTGCGGCATACGCGGGGTAACCAGCAGCAGGCCGCGCGGCTACTTGGTCTGTCTCGTGCAACATTACGAGTCAAATGCCGTTCGCTGGGAATCACGATCGAAACGGTCGTTGGCGAAGGCTGAAAGGGGACCAACTATGCCACAGGAAAATCATTTTCAGCACCAGCAGTATCCTACGGTTCCTGCAATTGAACCCGTTCTGAAAATGCTGAATGTGTCCGACGCGGCCGAGACAGATTTTTTAAAGCTGCACACCGCGTTGAAAATCGGCCGCGTCATCGTGGTACACGGAACGTTCATGGGTGACGATCCGTTTGGTGTCGCAGGTACTCTTCGGTCAATTGCGGAATCAGTGCCGTTGCTGGCTGGACAACTGCATCGACTGGCCGAGGCATCGCTGGAAAAGACTCGACCATTTACAGCATCAATGGCGGGCGACGTCGGCAACTATCACGAACCTTATCGCAAACGATTTCAGGAACTTGTCGGAGATGATCCGCAGGTGGAACTTCTCAATCCGACATGGACAGGACAAAATCACCATCTGGCCCGAGCTGACCTCGCCGTCCGACTGCTGCATCAGTTGCTTGTTCGACCGCTGCTGCCCGATCAGAAGGTTCTGCTGTGGGGACATTCTCACGCAGGAAATGCGTTTGCATTGCTGACCAATCTGCTGGCAAATCACAAACCCAGCGTGCAGCAGTTCTTTGAAGCGGCAGCACAGGACGGCGTGCCTCACTGGGATGAAGTCCGCCACAATCTACAGCTTGCATTGTCGCCGCATCCGCTGGCCAAACGCCTGAACATCGCAAGTTTCGAAACTCCCGTGCGCTATGGCTGGGACAATGATGGCTATGACCGATTAGTTCATGTGATTTTTCATCGTCCATATGATGCGACGTCACCGACAATGGCCAAGCCTCTGTTTCCACCCTACCTGGCGGCTGATGTGGCCAATGCGAAATGGGGCGATTGGGTTCAGGCCTTTGCGATCGCCGGGACGGATGTTTCGACGATGCCGACGAAGACCATCAACCAGAATCTTTCCCTGATACTGGAATCAAATTTGCCGGAACCGCAGCACGGTCTGGACACTCGCCTGATCATGCCCAAAACGGTCCGCGACACCTGTGTTCGTTGGAAAGCCGGAACGCGATGCCATACCGACGGACATAATGTCCTTGTGGACTATGAGCCCAGCGGCGATCTGTCGGTGATAGGCCGTCCTGTTGAACTCAGTCTTTTCGGCCACGGCGTCGCCACCACTATCCGCTGGCTGCCCGCACACCTGAAGTTGATCATGGAAGCCATGCTGACGTGAACAGTGCGTTAACGAATTCTCGTATGCTCATCGTCCCGTGAAATGGGCGGTTTTTCTCACCAGCAAAGAACGCAGACCGAAGACGAATTTGTTACAGTCGAACTGAGCCTATGGCGTAGCATGGCACCGCTTTCCCGTTCTAGCTGGACAATCCATCCAGCGGCCCACTTTTGGATTCGTTCTATGTCCCTGGGAACAGACACTCCTTTATGGAAGCTACAAATCTAAGCTTGACCTGCCAGCGACATCAAACCAAGTCGCTGGAAATGTTTGACAGCTTGGAACACTTGGCTAGCATTCGTTCAGTATGTGTCGCACAAACAGGTGTTTGTGCGACAACGTGTCACAGAACTACCGTGAGGTGATGCAATCCACATCTTACCGCTCATCATTGCCTTCTTCGTTGTCGGAATCATCTGCCTTTGGAGTGCGCTCTGCGTTCTCTCGATAGGAGGCTGGTTCGTCCATCGCAAAGATCACTTACAAGATCCACCTATCGACGAAAGCGAACTGCCCGACTTCGGCAATCCCGGTTATTCGTGGCGTGATCCGATCGTTTGGGTGTTTGGCTTTTTCTGCTGGCCTGTGTTGGTCGCTCTTGCCTTGGACTCTTGGTACCGTTCGCGATCTGGCGGGCCTCAATCGTAGTTTGCCGGTCGCACAATAATAAGGATTTGACCAGGTGTTCCGGCCCAGTCGAGTACGGCGTCGGCCATGCTTCCCGTTGGCGGAAACAGATGGTACAAATCTTGCATGACCACAATGAATGAAATCCTGACCGCTGCCCGGTCTCTCCCGTCGTCGGAACGTGCTCAACTCATTGCCGCTCTCTGGGACAATGTTTCTCCTGCCGATTGGGTTCCGCCCGATGCGCAGTGGATCACCGAGGCCAATCGCCGCAGCGACGCGTTCGATTCTGGCGAAATGACCGGTGCGACTTGGGCTGAGGTTCGTGAGCGTGCCCGCCGGAAGGCCGGACTTGATGGCTAAGGTCATCATTTGCTCGGCCGCTGAGGTTGACTACATCGAATCTTTGACGTGGTATGCCGAACGTAGCGTTGACGCCGCCAACGAATTTGACGTCGAGTTTGATCGGGCTTTGACGCAAATTGCTGCTGATCCAGAACGTTTTCCACTATGCGATACTCGACACAGGTTTTTTCTTTTGCGCCGATTTCCGTTTCGCATCGTCTATCGCATGGCTCACGAAGTTGTTGTTGTGATCGCTGTCGCACATGGCTCTCGTACTCATGCTTATTGGGTCGATCGTTAGCGCAGCCGCACATGTTTTTTACGCAAGGGCCTTCGGCTCACTTTCGCTCTTTGGCAATGTGCGATGGCATTGGTAGAACCATTCTTAACCCAGAGTCAATCGCTTCGTTTATGGCGGTGACGTAAAAACCTTCCGTTAGCGGACCTCACCTTTTCGTGCGTGACTAAGAATCACTCCCAGACTCAATGCCGCCCGACGAGATCGCTGTGCTGATTGTTGAGCTGCTCGACTCTCAATCGCTTGACGTCCTCACTACGCTGGAAGCACTCTGCAAACTGGCTGACCACCAATGGCACGCCTACGCCCCACTTGCAACCGACGTACATCATCGCATTGATGAATGGTTGACAGCTAACTGGGATTGAACGTCACTTTCATTCGCCGAGGCTGCCACATCGCTCGTCGGGCACTTGGGACTACCGCGATCTTGGGCTACCATCCAATCATTCGTCGATCACCCCGATGCTGCGATTGCTAACGAGCTCCGCAAATTCTGCACCGAAATGGAACGTGGTGATCCAGTTGATCTCTGGTCCGGTCTGCCTAAGCAGTAATGGCACATCAATGGTCCGCCAACAATTTAGGATTTGACGCTGGCAGCGAGCGATTTGACTTCGTGAGTTGACGTGATTCCGCCCAGCACTCCATCCGTATTCAGCGGAGATGGGGGGTGGTCGGGGCAGCGTGGACAGGTCGAGCATCTATCGCGACGCGATCCGAATTGATAAGCGAGTTGCCGTTTAGGGTATTGCTTTTGCCAGCCACCGTTAATGCAGTGTGCGAATCCAATGGAAGAGTGCCAGAAAAGCGACGCATCTCCGCAGCGCCACGATGCTCGAAATATAGAAACCGCAAGTTCCGCGCGAATCAAAGGCAGCGCGAATGAGCGGCAATTCATTCGCGCTCACCTCGATTCGCGCGGCCATCAACGCGGCTGTTGTTGCTTCGATTGCACGAATCATTTAGAAATTCTCTGTTCGATTGCCGAGAAAGTTGTGGTCGATAGACTCCAGTAATTGCCGCACGAAGCTGAAGAGATACGGAACCGATTGGTGGCGAAACTGATTCAGGTATTCAAGTTCCGCCGAAAACGACACACTTAATGAAGTACGCAGTGGTGATTGACGAGGATTCATACTTTGTTGTGAAAAGGCCCATCACGAGTGTCTGAAAATCCCAAACCCTTTGAACTCTGGAAACCCGATGTTGCATTGCGCAGAATGGGCGGCGATATCGAATTACTCTCAAGCATGGTGGATTACTTCCATGAAGACTCGCCAACGCTCCTGGCGGAATTGCAGCAACTGCTTAAAGATGGCAATTCCGCCGAAGCAACTCGTGCCGCACACAGCCTGAAAGGATTGTGTGCAAACTTTGAAGCCGCTGAGGCGACACAGGCCAGCTTGGAAATTGAGTCTGCGTGCATGTCGGGAAAGCTGCGTGATGCGGAGCAACTTCTGCCACAGTTGACCGAGAAGTTTGCTAAGCTGTCACAAGAACTCACCGAATGGCAAGGCCAACAGGTGTGGGCAGGCTGACAATAATCAAGCGAAGGTTAATCTCGTGAGATCCGCACTCAATCATCGCTGGAAACGCAGTAGCGTGGATGCCATGCTGTTGGCCGTCATTATCTGCGTGCTGATAACGTGTGGAACCGTTACGTTTCAGAGTATCCAGAGGATTCGCACAAACGCCGATCTGGTGGCACAGACGCATCAATCCCTGAGCGCGATCGACCAACTGGAATCCACTCTCACAGATGCAGAAACGGGGCAACGTGGATACATCATCACGGGCGATAAAGACTATCTTGGTCCGTTCAATTTTGCTGTCGACAAAATAGAAATACTAATTCAAAGATTACAACAACACATTTCAGACAAAGATCAGCGACTGCACGAAATTGAGTCGTTGAAATCACTCATCGAACAGAAAATGAACGAACTGCGAGTGACAATTACGCTTCACGGTGAGGGCCTGCCGGAAGCGGCTGAGAATGTGGTCAAGAACGACACCGGCAAACGAATCATGGATGAGATTCACGAGCAGTTGGCATCAATGCGCATGTCGCAGGAACAGTTGCTTGGAGAACGCGCTGCCGCGACCGATCAAACCTATTTCACTGCACTATTGACAGCATTGATTTCCACAGTCATTGGGCTGGGCCTGGTGGCGGCAGTATTCTGGACGGTACAAAGCAGCCGCGAGAAAGCGGAAGCTGCGACTTCTGTTCTGTTTGCCCAGCACGAACGCATGCGCGTCACTCTTGCCAGCATTGGTGACGGTGTGATTGTGTGTGATCGTGAATGTAACGTCACTTTTCTCAACCCCGTCTCAGAAAGCCTGACTGGATGGTCAAACAGCGAAGCCAGCGGGCAGGCACTCTCAAATGTGTTCAATATCGTCTGTGGAGACACGCGCGAGCTCATTGAAAACTCGGCGGCGGTCGCCCTTCGAGATGGCAATATTTCAAGTCTCACGCGTCACACGGTGCTGATCTCCCGGCAGGGGTGTGATGTTCCGATTGATGACAGTGCGTCGCCTATTCGCGATGCAGAAGGAAGTGTCACTGGCGTGGTGCTGGTGTTTCACGATGTGACGCAGCGGCGTAATGAAGAACGCCGACTCTATGGGGCTGCTGAATTCACTCGCAGCATCGTCGATACACTTGGCGAACTCGTCGTGGTCCTGGATCGCGACATGCAGGTGCTGCACGTCAATCGTGCGTTTTCCACGACGTTCCAGATTACGGACGATCGCGTGATGGGGCGTTCCATTTACCAGATCGATGAAGGTCAATGGAACGTACCGGAAATTCGAGAACTTCTCGACGGCGCATTGAACACAACTGGTCCGGCTGACCACATTGAAATTGAACGGCAACTCAACCGAGTCGGCAGAAAGTCGTTGCGACTTACGGCCAGTCGATTTGCTGCGGGGAGTGATCGAAATGAGGCAGTGTTGCTGGTCATTTCCGATGTGACGGAAGAACGAGTCCTTGAAGAAGAGAGTCGTCGTCAGAACCAGCACATGCGTTGGTTTCTGGAACAGATCAAAGATTACGCGATCTTCACAATGGATGCCGACTGCAAAGCGACAAGCTGGAATCAGGGCGTCAAGCAGGTTCTGGGTTTCGATGAAGCAGAATTTGTCGGGCACGACATTCGAAAACTCATCTTTACTCCCGAAGACCAGGCTGTCGGAATTCCGGAAACCGAATTTTCACTGGCCGCTTTGGATCAACGTGCCAGTGACGATCGCTGGATGATGCGGAAAGGTGGCGCAACGTTCTGGGCCTCTGGAATCACAACGTCGATTCGAGACCAGCATGATCATCTCATCGGTTACAGCAAAGTCATGCGTGACCTGACATCTTTCAAAGAGTCTCACGATAGACTTTCGGAACTGGCGACACGCTTATCGGAAGTTGATCGTCGCAAAGACGAATTCCTTGCGACGCTGGCTCACGAACTTCGCAATCCGCTGGCACCGATCAAGAACGCGGTGCAGTTGATGGGATTGTCGAAACTCGATCCGGAAATGAATGAATTGCGTCTGATGATGGGTAGACAGGTGGAGCAGCTTGTTCGGTTGATCGACGATTTGCTGGATGTTTCCCGAATCAGTCGCGGCAAGATTTCGCTGCGAAACGAGGCTGTTGATCTTTCGGCTGTGATCGCGGCGGCTGTTGAGGCGTCGGCGACTTTTATTGCGGAGAGCGGACAACATCTGACGATCGATTCACCCAAAGGTGTTTCGATTTACGTCAGTGGAGACCCGTCCCGATTGACACAGGTGATTTCAAATCTGCTGAACAATTCTGCGAAATACAGCAATGCCGGATGCCGCATTGTACTGACAGCGACGGTGGAAAATCAGGTTGCAGTCATCAGCGTGCGTGATAACGGGATTGGCATTGCCCCAGAATTGCTGCAAAGCATTTTCCAGATGTTCGCTCAAGTGGAGGACACACTTGAACGCGGAAGCGCGGGTCTTGGCATTGGTCTGACGCTGGTGAAAACACTTGTCGAATTGCACGCAGGAACTATCGTCGCACAGAGCGATGGTGTTGGAAAGGGAAGTGTCTTTACCGTGCGACTTCCGGCCATCGAAGCTCCCGCCTTGCCTGTCGCAGCATCAACCGTGCAGACCACTGTCACAAAGTCACGTTCATTCAAAGTTCTCGTCGTCGAGGACATGCGTGCGTTGCGAATCATGATGTCACGCCTGCTGACAAAGCTGGGCCATGAAGTTGAGTTTGCAGAAGACGGCACGTTGGCACTTCAAAAGCTGGACACATTTCGTCCAGACGTAGTGTTCTCCGACATCGCAATGCCTGGGATGACAGGGTATGAGTTGGCTCGCCGAATTCGACACCGTCCTGACTGTTCCGGAATTTGGCTGGTGGCTATCACCGGCTTTGGTCAATCGGCCGATCGCGACAAAGCCCTTGAATCTGGCTTCGATGAACACATGGTCAAGCCCATCGACATCGCTCTTTTGCAGGAACTGTTTGCCAGGCTTTAGCAAGTATCCGCAACTGCACGCCTACAGAAATTCCGAGGGCACTTCACCGCGTGGCACCAGATGTGTCGGGCGGCCGGAGAGATCCATGATGGAATCATCAACCCTCAGACCCATCGCGTGATAAACGATCGCACAGAAATCCTCGACACCGATCTTGCGGCATGCAGGACACTCGGCCTTATCATTAGTGCTGCCGATGACCTGACCGTGACGATAACCGCCGCCTGCCAGCAGAATACTTTACGCCTCAGGCCAGTGGTCGCGACCTCCGTTGTCGTTGATGCGCGGCGTATGTCCGAATTCTCCGGCAACGACGACCAGAGTATCGTCCAGCATGCCTCGGTCAGCAAGATCCTGAATCAGTACGCCGACACACTTGTCATGCTGCGGAAGTTTCTTTTTTAGCGCCGGTGCGATATTGGAATGGTCGTCGAAGTAGCCCGTGTTGAGTGACACATAACGCACACCAGCCTGGATCAGTCGGCGCGCCAACAGAGCCTGCTCGCCCCAGCCTTTGCCGTAGCGTTCACGCAAAGCCGGATCTTCTTCGGAAACATCAAACGCCTTGCGAACTCGACCAGAGAGCACCAGATCCATCGCCTGATGATCCACCGCATCCATTTGATCGAACAATCGATTGCGATCAATTTGCTTCTTCAAACTATCGAGCTGTGTGAGCAACGCGACACGATCGATGACCCGGTTTTGCGTCAATCCATCAACAAGTGAAAAGCTCTTGCAACACTGTACCCCATAGTTCAATCAGTCGTCTAGATCTTCTTCAGTATCGCCTTCGAGCGTGACACCCCAGCCGTCACAAATGCCTCCCAGCGGGCCGGAGAGGCGGTCGAGGTCTGCCTGAATTCGAATGATTTCGTTATAATCAGGAATCATCTCGACGTTTGCGTAGACCGTCCACATCGGGCCGAACTCTTCATCGTCCTCATCGGTCTCGTCATCTTCATCCAGTTCGCCTTCGTCGTATTCGACAAGGCATTCGTAGCCAGCGTCTGTCAACACTTTGTCAATCGCATTGGCCGCTGCTTCATCCGGTGCGGAAACAGGGAACTCAATGTCGAGCGGCTGTGTCATGTCGATGCCTTGTGCCGCAAGATCCGCCAACACATTGCCGTCATCATCATTGGGATAGTCTGTCATTTTATGATCCGCGATTTGTTTGAGGTGTATGATTTGTGCCCGTATGGAAACGCCTTCGGCCGCAATTGTCAAATCAAATTCACGCAGCTCGGAATCAGACTATTGCGCAGTTTATCCCTGGTATTGTGAAAAATCTATATTGTCATTGGCCAGCCCCCCCCTTGCATGCCTATGCTTCACTCGCGTAGCTGAGCCTTCAAGCTGATGGACCAGCAAACTCGTATTTTCTTTGGATAGGCTCGGAAACGGCAGGTGACTGCGATGTCCAGTTCTGTTCTGGAACGTCCCACTTTGGTGCTGAATCGCAACTGGCAACCCATTGCAGTTTCCACGGTGGCGCGTTCGTTGATTAAAGTGTGGAACGAATCCGCTCGGATCGTTGATCCCTCCAACTTCCAGATTTATGGCTGGGAAGATTGGGCCAGGATTCGTCCGGCTGATGGAGATCCCGTTATTCGTACACAGTGGCTGACGCTGAAAGTTCCCGAAGTCATCACGCTGACGCGCTACGACCGACTTCCTGTGAAGATTGTCGCGTTCAGCCGACGCAACGTGTTCAAACGCGACCGTTTTATGTGTCAGTATTGTGGATGCAGACCTGGCAGTGAAGAACTGACGATCGACCACGTGATGCCGCGATCACGCGGTGGACTCTCCAGTTGGGCAAACTGCGTTCTCGCTTGCATCGACTGCAACACGCGCAAAGCCAATCGGACACCCGAGCAGGCCGGCATGCCGCTGCGCGCGACCCCGACTCGTCCGACGTGGAACCCGCTCTATGCGCCGCACGGAGTCCGCATCGAAAGCTGGTCGAAATTTGTGAGCGAAGCGTACTGGAATGTGGAGCTTGAAGAAGTTTGACTGTGCAGCTCAGCATCGGACCTCATCAACTCAACCTTCCCGTCGTCCAGGCGGCGATGAGCGGCTACAGCGACTGGCCTATGCGAGCTATCGCACGTAAGCTGGGTGCGCCGTATACAATTTGCGAAGTGATGATTGATTCGTTTGTCAGCTCACTGAAAGCACGCTCAAAAACGCGGCATCATTTGTTCGTCACGGACGATGATCATCCCGTCGGCGCGCAATTGATGGGTGCGGAACCGGACGAATTTCCATCCGCGGCAAGGAAGCTCGTTGAAGCTGGATTTGATGTGATCGATATCAATTTTGGATGTCCGGCAAAGAAGGCATCCGGACAATGCCGTGGTGGTTATCATCTGGGTCAGCCGGATGTCGCCATTGAGATCCTTCGTCGAGTTCGCGAGGCGGTGCCGTCGAAAATTCCGGTCACTGTCAAGATGCGTCGTGGGCTGGACGATACGCAACAGAGTCGCGACAACTTCTTTCGAATAATCGAAACGGCATTTGATCTGGGTATAGCCGCAGTCACTGTTCACGGCCGCACAGTCGAACAAAAATATGTTGGTCCAAGTCGCTGGGAGTTTTTGAAAGAAGTCCGTAGATTGTTTCCGGATCGCACGCTCCTTGGCAGCGGCGATTTGTTCACAGCCGCCGATTGTGTGCGGATGCTGCGGGAAACCGGAGTCGATGGCGTCACGGCAGCTCGTGGTTCCATTGGAAACCCATGGATCTTTTCACAGGCCGCCGCGTTGTTGCGTGGCGAACCGATGCCTGAACCTCCGACCGTGCATGCACAACGCGAAGTGATTTGTGAACACTTTCGTCTGGCGGAAGAGATTCTTCCGCGTGATCAAGTGTCAAAACAGCTTCGGAAATTCTGCATACACTACTCGCCGTGGCATCCAGAAGCCGGTGCCGTACGAGCCGCATTTATCGGCGTCAGGAACGCAGACGAATGGCATCACGTGATTTCCAGCCACTATGCCGAAGATCGATCGGGCCAGTATCCCGCCGATCCTGGTAACTCGGGTCAGGCACAGGAAGTGTCCTGCGGCTGAGGAAGTTTTGAAGTGGCATGGCACCATTGTTCTTCATTCCTCGCGATTTGATCTTCTTCACCATCTGCATCAAGCGGATGAGGTCATGCAACGTCGGGCCGCGGCGTTTCTAGCTCACCATCTTGTGTACCGATCCAGGCGAGCTGGATGGGGTTTGAATCAATCGCCAAAAAGGGCGACTATCTGGATCTTCCATGGCGATAGAACACTCCGTTACTCCAAAAGAGCCACGATCGTTTGCAACGCGGACAATGAAGTTCATGAAGACTACCTTTGCGATTGGGACCAGGGTTTGGATTGAGCACTATCTCCACTTCATTGACGACCACATCCGCTCCAAACAGTTCACGGCATTCCGGGCATTTCCACACGGCAGCCCAGGATTGAAGTTTCTTTTCTGCTCGCCATTGGAAGAAAGCTGAGACACTAAGAAAGACCACTGCCAGAATCACACTGAATCCGAGAACGGACAGGATTTCGAACAGAATCTGCATTGTCCGTTCACTCGCGGGATGATTTGTTATACGCAACCACGACTCAGCAATAGCTCCCTGATCCTGTGAAGTGATTTCAGTCAAACGACATAGTCAGCGGGAGTTGCCAAGCCATCTTCAGCACCGAGAGTGATTCATCGACAACATTGATCCCCGCGAAGAGAATTTTGAAGTTATGACTATCCACGCTCCTGCCGACGATAGGCTGTGGCAATCCCTCAAAAAGTGTCTCAATCAATTGTATTTTCGAAGGATCAACCTCTAGGAGGAATCGACTATTTGATTCCGAATACATCATCACTGCTGTATCACCCTCCGGCAATTCAATCTCAACTCCAACACCGCCCGCAAACGCCATCTCTGCCGCAGCAACCGCCAAACCGCCTTCGCTGAGGTCGTGGCAGCTGAGGATCATGCCTTGCTTGATGGCTTGATGCAGGGCACGGAAGATTTTTGGGGCCAGGTTCTTGTCAACAGTCGGAACGTTACCGCCGGTGAGGCCGTTGACGAGGTTGTAGTGACTGCCGCCCATTTCGTCTTTGGTCTCGCCGATTAGATAGAGCAGATTGCCGGGGCATTTGAGGTCCATGGTGACGCAGGTTTCGACATCATCGACCTGGCCGAGGGCTGTGATCAACAGTGTCGATGGAATCGCTACGGTGCGGCGAGTGCCCGTGGAATCTTCGTAGCTGAATTCGTTGTTGAGGCTATCCTTGCCGCTAACAAACGGTGTGCCATAAGCAACTGCAATGTCCTGACAACCGACGGCTGCTCGCACAAGGGTACCCAGGGTTTCGGCGCGTTCAGTGTTGCCCCAGCAGAAATTGTCGAGGATCGCGATGCGGTCCGGATCGGCTCCGACAGCCACGCAATTTCGAACAGCTTCGTCGATGGCGGATGCAGCCATCCAGTATGGGTCCTGATCGCCGAAGTGCGGATTGATGCCGCAGGAAACAACAAGGCCACGCTTCGATGTCAGGTCGGGGCGAACAACAGCAGCATCCGATGGACCATCGTTGTTAATTCCAACCAGCGGCTTGATCACACTACCAGCCTGGACCTCGTGATCGTATTGGCGAATGATCCATTCCTTGCTGGCAACATTCAGCGACCCGAGGATTTTTTTCAGGTCGTCGGTGTAGTCGGTTTTGTACGCATCATCGCAGTGTTCCTTCTCCCCAAAGCTTGGGGGAGAAGGTGGCCGCAGGCTGGATGAGGGGGTTGATTGGTCTGCGGCGTTGGTTGGTGTGGTGCCGGTGGCCGGTTGATGGCGGGTGCCTGGGGGTTCCTCACTCGGAGAGTGAGGTCTACTTTTAATCTCATACACGGCTTCACGAATCACCGGCGGACGGCCGCCGTGCATGAAATCGATACTGAGGTTGCCGACTTCGTGTTCGCCGTACTTCAGCACAAGCTGCTTCGTGTCGGTGAATACGCCGATGGCTGTCGCTTCAACGCCTTCCGATGCACACAAGTCGTGGAACGCATCCCATTTCGCAGGCGGCACGGACAGCACCATGCGTTCCTGTGCTTCGCTAATCCAGATCTCTGTGTACGACAACCCTGAATATTTCAGCGGCGCTTTGTCCAGCCACACTTCGGCACCGGTGTCTTCACCCATTTCGCCCACGGCACTGCTGAAACCGCCAGCACCACAGTCGGTGATGGCGGAATACAGATTCAAATCGCGAGCGGCAAGAATAACGTCGGCCACCATTTTTTCAGTGACCGGATTTCCGATCTGCACAGATCCCCCGGAGATATGTTCGCTCTCTTCGGTGAGTTCAACAGAGGAAAACGTGGCACCATGAATTCCATCGCGTCCCGTGCGGCCACCAACAGTCACGATCAGGTCGCCGGGGCTGACTTTCTTATCGCACTTATCGACAGGAATCATCGCAACGTTGCCGCAGTAAACCAGCGGGTTGCCGAGATACCGATCATCAAAGCAGACGGCTCCGTTGACCGTCGGAATCCCCATGCGGTTGCCATAGTCGCGGACTCCCGCGACAACGCCTTGCATCACAGCCAGCGGATGAAGCACGCCTGGCGGAAGCTGATCGGCGGGATAGTCGGGCCGAGCGAAGCAGAACACGTCGGTGCTGCAAACCGGGCGAGCCCCCAGGCCAGTTCCCAGCGGATCGCGGATCACGCCGCCCATTCCAGTATTCGCTCCGCCGTAGGGTTCGATCGCCGACGGATGGTTGTGCGTTTCGACTTTGATGCAGACGTTTTGTTTTTCGTCGAACTTGACGATGCCCGCATTGTCCTTGAACACGCTGACGCACCAGTCGTCTTTGCCAAGGTTCTTACGAATCTGTACGGTGGCGGCAAAAATCGTTTCCTTCAGCATATTGTTGAAGTGTGTATCGCGAGTAACTTTTCCTTCGCAGGTTTCAACATAGTGAATCCGCCCGCCGAGCGTCTTGTGCGAACAATGCTCGCTCCAGGTTTGGGCAATGGTTTCCAGTTCGATATCCGTTGGATCACGTTGCAGGCTGTGGAAATGATCCTGCACGGTCTTCATTTCCGCGATACTCAGATACAACTGGCCCTGCTTGCTGAGCACCATCAATGCGTCGTCGTTCATATCGCGAATGGCAACGGTGGTCAGCTTGAATTTGTATTCGCTGCCGAGCGTCAGGTCTTTGATTTGCAGCGGCCCGGTAACGACGTATTCAATAGCATCGTTGGCGAGAACCTTCTTCGATAGTTGGGACAACTTC
>Ga0105055_10002788_pt1 | contig 26884 bp, 11 predicted proteins | sample BON03_FD_78090 | JGI IMG/M metagenome (GOLD analysis project Ga0105055, IMG submission 78090) | Freshwater microbial communities from Lake Bonney liftoff mats and glacier meltwater in Antarctica - BON-03 | ecosystem: Environmental > Aquatic > Freshwater > Ice > Glacier meltwater | place: Lake...
ATGTTCTTGCTTCTGATTACCTCACGGATTGCCATCAGGCTCTTTTCTTTCAACAAGATACTCTTGTTTATTAAGAAATTAGCATTTGATGGCTTTTATCCACTACTAGTGGTGCTTTAAAAACCAACTTGAATGAAAACTAAGAAAAAATTCCAACGGCTATATTTTGGTGGACATGGCTCAGTGGTGGGGTCATGAAAACCCTCGCGAAGAAAACACAACAGGAATTATTGACGCACCAACATTAAAGAACCTTCGCAGCATAGATCAACTACTGGATAGCTCAGGGCCTACACTCAACACAAGGTGGGAAGCCAGCACTAATTCATTTACAGAAGATCAGCGTAAACTGAGACAAATTCAAAGCGGCCTAGGCAAGAAAGTACAAATGATCCCAAAGAACATTCCCAAAAAGAAGCCGTCTCGAATTGATAATAACCTACTCGAACAGGCATTTAAATTTGGACAGAAATATACTGTGAATACAAATTCCTTTATACCGGCTACCGCACCGTCGTCAGATATTTGTTTTCCTAGCATCAAGAAGAAACAAGGAAAGAACAAGAAGAAGAAAACAAAAACTTATGATAAAACGATAGAATTTTCAAGGCGAAACGAACCTGATGAGGCGATGGTTCAGATGATCCAAAATTTTCAAAATGGTACCAAGATTAAACAGTTAAGGGAACAACTGAATGCATCCAAACGAAGTCTGGGAAATTCTAACAAGTTTATTGAAAGTGCAACTCAGCAATGGTTCAGTACTCCATGAGAATCTATTATAATAATTTCAAATATTTGTTCAACTGATCTACATTAATTAATTGTTGGTGCCAAGTCCCAATAGTTTGTCCTTGGCTTCATTGATTTTCGTAGCAACATGAGTAGACCCTCCCGTATCTGGATGGTTGATCATAGCAAGCCTTCTATGGGCTTCCTTCACCTTTTTCCTGGTAGCGCTTTCCCTAATACCCAAGATGAGTGCCGCTTCTCTTCTTGTCATCTCGGGTTCGAAACCTCCTTCATAAAACTTCTTTCCAAAACTGAAAAAATCAGTGAAGAAATTACTCTTCTGTGTTTCTTTATCGGTTCCTTCTTCGGGCTTTGGTGCTGAATTAAAGCGTCTGTCGATAGCTTCAAGAACTACTTTACCTCCGTAGGCCATTACTGCTACAGAGCCACCGACTATCAAAGGGGTCATGGAGTCCTGACGACGAGTTGCATGGATTAACCGCTGTTGAGGAACCATGAATCTAGAGAATACCGGGCTAGGAGACCGGATCAACATACCGCTAACCTTATTCATTGGTGTGAAAGTATTTCAGAATTTCCTTCTTTCGTAGACCATAAATAACCAATTAAATAGAATTAGAAAATGATATATTTTCTTTTCTATTTCCTAAGGTATAGTTAGTTTCAGTTTCCTTTCTTAATCCATTCTGGGGATGGCTAGTAATTAATATTCGTTGCTTCTAACTGTTTCGAATAATCGCCCAATAAACTGGTACATATATAATTCTTCTTCATGGCTTTTATTGATGTTTCATATTTTTAAATATCCATTCTACGGATGGCTTTAAATCCACAGAATATGCCATTTCCTTCAAGTAGTCCAGCTTCGAAAAATCGTCCAACAAACATTCCTCTTCCAACCATGGGTTAATTCTATGAAAACCCTCCCCTAGAAGATAATTGGAAAGCAAAGTGGTTGTTTGTGTTTGTGAATCAAACATGAGAGGCAATAAATATCCTTTCCATTGGTGCAAACCCCAATCTTCATTACCCTCCTCCAACGGAATCTTATTGGGTCTCACTCCACAGCCGATAGAAAGCACTGATATATCCGATCGAGACATATGAGTGTTGGTAGAAAGAACTCTAGCAACAGCAATTAGCGATGGATTCTGAGCGAAAACTCCTCCATCGGTGTAGCCTTCATAGAAAGGAAACATGGTTGGAGCTGCCGATGTTCTCATGCAAGCATCGAATAAATGCAGTTCTAAATCAGGTTTAACAGTCCCTTGTCCTTGAGGAATATTAGTGAATATACAAGGACGCCATCTTCCTGACGGGAAAAAAGAACTTTCATCGTTTGGTGGCGGTTTTCCATCCACTCGAAATGCAGTTATCATGAGCAACTCATTTAAATCTTTGAATTTCCGGAAACCGGTGATTTTGCGGATTTCGTTCAGACGCGTTTGGGTGTCATACTTTGCTGTAACAGAATACATTCTGGTTAATACATTCGTCCGCGGCTTTGCGAATATTTTGGGACATGCCTTTTCATAAATATCCACACATTGCCTCGGAGTGTGTCCAGTGGCTAACAGAGACGCAAGCAACCCACCAGTGGACGTGCCTGCATATAAATCAATAGGGAGCTCACCGCATGCCAAGGTAAGTCGGTCCACTATATGAGCACTTAACAAGCCCCTGACCCCGCCTCCATCTAACGATAGAATTTTCATACAACCTGAAAGTTGAAACGGGTGTTTTTTTTTCACTTCCAAATGTTTTTTTATGGTAAATCATGGCATTGCAACTCGACGGGATACCGGTGGGCGCCGAAGTGGGAATTGATTTGAAATCATGGGAGATCGGACCGCGTTTTAGGGGCATTGGACGCATACCTTCTGGTACTAGACTGCTACATGTCTCGGTTCACAACGGAATTTCAACAGGGATGTTCATCAAAGTTGACAATGAGAACTCACGATTTGCGTTTTGCTGGAATGAAGGAGCGTTAGATAAGGTGGAGATCGTTGATAACCAGGAGGGTTATGGCATGTACGAAGAGACTCTCCAATGGAGTGGGCTTGTGGGTTACCTGCATGATCACGTGCTTTCCAGGTGTGGTATTGTCATGAGCACAACGCTGGACCATGTGAGGTTCACTGAGTTACCTGAAGTTATGGCAGCTGCTCAACGTGCTCGGGAAGGTTGTGAAGTTTCGAAGCAATTCCTTGCTGAAGAAGACTTTACTCGTTTGATTAGAGACCCCTCCAAGATTTTTCTTAAAGGACTGGTTTTACTGTATGGAGGAGATTTCGAATTGTTTCTCGGCGAAATGCAGTTGAGTTTCATTTTATTTTTGTATGTATCCAATTTCTCGGCCTTGCAGTTTTGGAAGCAGGCTGTGCATTTAGCATGTACGAGCTTATCTTGGCAGAAAGAGGCAACACAGGATGCGTTTTCATTTGTGCATGTTTTAAGTAACCAAGTGGCGATGTTGCCCCGTGACTTCTTCCAAGATGAATTGTTGCAGGACAGTTTTCTGACACCGGCATTCGCGTCCATTCTTTCGAATGAGAATTTGCGAGATGAGATTGCACCGGTCATTAAGAGTCATCATGGACAATCAGTTCTGAAACGATTGACTTTCTGGGAAGAAGAGGACGATGCCGCATTTCAGTTGCATGCATTTAATATGGCGATTGAGGCGAAAGAGTTACCACTGGTTGAAGACGAAATATCGAGCCGAGTGAATCAGTCCCAAAATGTAGAGCGAATGAGCTGGATGCTTCCTCCTTCTAATTGAAAATGGTATTAATAATTGAATCAAACGAGGAAAAAACTCCGATTTATTTTTTGTTGGATAAAGTCTCAAATCGATTTTTTCATGATACTTCGTGTTTTGGCTTGGTACGGTTTTGCTACAGAAAAAGCTACTACTATTTGAGATAGAAGGATCTAGAAGAAAGTGATAGGATCGAAAGATTAACTGCAAGCAACTCTCTCAGCAGCGAGCGATAAACATATGGGTGATTTTGTGGAAGTGACAAGACGGAAGTCTAAGAAGACTCCGAAGCCAATGGAGAAGACATCGCCATGGAGCGAGGAAGAATTCGGAAAGCATTACCTTAAGATGGTCAAGTGCTATAAGACGGAGAAGTGCAAGGATGGCTATGGTAGGAATTTCCCGTTCTGCCCACAAGGAAAACAGTGTTTTTTCGCACATTCGGAGCTGGAGCTTCGTCGTGATCCACTAATAGTGAGTTATGGTAGAGGAATATGCCAAGCCAAGGGCGACTGTGCGAGTGGAAGGGAGTGTCAATACGCACATAATGACTGTGAAACTATGTATCATCCTAGAACCTATAAGACGAAGCCATGTAAACATGGTAGTAAATGTGAGAGGGGTGTGTACTGCGCGTTTCAACATGAGGATGATATCTTGACACAACATCTACGTATGGAATTGTTCCAAGGCCATAATACTTCTGACAATAATTCTCATTATCAACCATCAGAATCTTATGACGATGAATTATTGGAAGTTGAGGAAATTCCCAAGCCTCAAGAAGTACCGGATCTCCAAAAACGGATTTCTGAAGTTAAGTTGGATAATCAATCACCCTCTCGACAAGAACCAGCACCACAACAGCATCAACAGCCGCAAAAAGTTCCGGTGCCTCAAATTATCCAGCCCCCTGCTCTCGTCAACCCCGTGGAAACTCAACCTAGAACAGCAAGTATGCCTAGTTCACCTCAGATGCTACCAAGCCCTAAGCTTGCGGAACACAGGCTCAAAAGCACAGCCATCGTGCTTCAAATGTTAACACGAGTATCTCAGGAGCAAGCAGAAGCACTTTTGGATATTCTTTCAGCTACGGAAGAGGGAAGATACGGCGTGGACTTACAGAAAAACACGGCCTTGATTCACGCTGTGAGTAAAGGTTTTTACAGACTCATTCCGGCACTTGCTAATGGTAGAACTGTGGATACTCCCAATGCACATCAGCAGACCCCTCTTAGTATCGCTATTGATGGAGATGATAAAGCTATGCTGGCAGAATTAATGAAATGCGGTGTCAACTTAAACGTAGGCCAAGGAGCCCTATTACATGCTATTAAGAAGAACTGCATGGGATGTGCATATTTGATCGTGAGTTCCCCGTTGAATAACCTCTCTTTGTGTGATAGCTCTGGAAATACTGCCTTAATACTTTCAGCAGCCAAAGGCCTGGAGAGCTTCATACAAACCATGTTTCGATTTATGCCATCCTCTATGATAAACCACAGGAATAGCAGGGGCGAAACTGCCCTGTTCACTGCAGCAAGACATGATGCAGTCAATGCATTGGTCCTTCTGCTCCGTCATGGTGTCGCCGATCCAAATATTCCTGATGAATCCGGAACTTCACCTCTAATGATCGCAATTGAATTCGGACCACGCTGTGCAGAAATTTTACTTCAGGTTCCTTCTGTAGATCCGAATGCGCGAGATTTCAACAACAATACTGCACTGACTGTAGCCACCCGACGTGGTGCTACCGAAATTACTAGAAAATTGTACGAACGAGGAGTTCAACCTGTGAGCTTTCCACCAGCATTTAGCAATGCAGGATCCTCGTTCATGAATCCGGGACAAGATTATTTTCCTGGTCTCTCTGCGCTTCCTGGAGGACCTGGTATGCCACTGACTCAGCCTGGTATGCCTCTGACTCAGCCTTCCTCGAGCTTTCCTACGAACTCCTTCTCGATGCAGTATGCTGGTACTAATAACAACAACCAGCTACAGACACCGCGGGAGTCTAATAATTTCTATTTCTAAGATGATTGGCATCTAAATTTAATTAAGTTATAAAGAACAACATGGGATTCAAGTAAGACTTATTATAGTTCGTCATTTTTTGGTACTAGTTTCACAGCTTTGTCACCTAAGCCAGAATTCTTTACTGCCCGTTCCAATTCTCCGTTAGTTTCCAGTTCTACAGGATGGGTTTCTTCCAAGACACTACCAATAAACTGGGCAGCCAACTGCATCTCTTCGGCGGTAATCGTGTGCTCCACGCCTCGCATTGACTTGAGTTGATAATTCGAAGCACCCTGCTGTTTCAAAGCAGCTTCTGTCTCCTGAGCCCACGTAAACTTCACCACTGGATCCGAGGTACCATGAAAATGAAGCACTTTGGTATCTTCCAATCCCTTATTGATCTTGAATTTGCGGCTGGCTGCTAAATATCCACTCATGCAGAGAATTCCAGCCAATTTTTTCTGAGACTCCATTTGAAATCCTGTAAATAAACTCAAAGCTCCTCCTTGACTGAAGCCTGCTAGAACCATACGCCCATACGGTATCCCCGTCTCTTGGTGTTCTTTATCGAGGATGCTGCGAAGTACACTAGCTGATTCTTCAATGCCGTCACAGTTCTCTTGAGCGCGGTTGTTGGAGAGACTAGTGATGTCATACCATGAGGGCATGGACATCCCTCCGTTCAAAGTCACCGGCTGCGTGGGAGCCGTTGGAACAATGAACTTCACATGAGGCATCGAGCGACTCAATACCACCGCTACATCTGCAAAGCCATCAGCAGTATCACCTAGTCCATGGGATAGCACAACTAGAGAAGTAGGGGTTATACTAGGAACCAGCATAATAGTCTTGCCTTCACGAACCAATCTCGAGCCACAAGCTAGAGATGCCATGAGGATGATTGATTTCAATTGCATCGATTCGGGGGGCTACCAATTATAGGGTCTACTTTCAGTTGTCCTACCTTGGTTTTAAATTCGGACAAAATCGGAACCGAAGATGAATAGCATGACAGTGGCAGCAACTGCTGCAATTACGGGAATCAGTGCTATAGGGGTCAAACAATTGGACGAAAAGTACTTCCTGTTCAAAGATGCAAAGCTTCTTTTTGGACTCTCTAAACTTGGGTTGATGATCCAGCACCACCTGTTCACCAACTGGACGGTAGCAACTGGTATTGAAGAAGCTGCAGTTAAGTTTTCAGATAAGGATGCAATTGTGTTTGAGGACCAAGTGTATTCATTTCAAGAGTGGGAAGATAGAGCGAACCAAGCAGCGAGGTTCTTTCGCGCGTTGGGAGTGAAACAACACGACGTCGTAGCGATCTACATGGAAAACCGCCCTGAATTTATCTTCGCTTGGTCGGGACTCTCTAAATTGGGTGCAGTGGGGGCTTTAATAAATACCAATCTCAAACATAAAAGCCTTTTGCACTGCTTGAAAGTGTCCGGCGCCTCATTGCTACTGGCTGGAAGCGAATGTCTTGACAATCTACGCGAATCACTCGACGAGATACGCGACATTGGGTTCACCGTTCATTGCGAAGGTGCTATCGTGGATCCTTCAATGGATTCTTCTGTTGATAAATTTCAAGGGTACTCGAAAGCACCAGTCCCTGTTTCATGGAGACAAGGAGTGAAATTTGATGACGCTTGCTTGCTTATATACACGAGTGGTACAACAGGGCTGCCTAAAGCTGCGATTTTAAAACACGCCAAGATATTTGGAGCTGGAGCAGCGTTTGGCATTCAATTCAACATTTCAGGAGAAGATCGAATATATAACTCAGGTCTACCTCTGTATCACTCAGCCGCTACTAATATTGGCGGCGGACTTTGTCTTATTGCCGGTTGTACTCTGGTGATTCGACGCAAGTTTAGCGCAACTTCGTTTTGGGAGGATTGTACCAAGTACCGTTGTACTGTAGTCCAGTACATTGGGGAGTTGTGTCGCTACTTATTATCAGCAAAACCAGGTCCATTCGATCAACAACACAAAGTGAGGTTAGCGGTAGGCAATGGATTACGACCAGAGATATGGTCTCAATTCCAGAGCAGATTTAACATTCGTGAGATTGGAGAATTCTATGGCAGTTCTGAAGGAAATATTGCATTGTTCAATCACGCCACTACTCCTAGAGCACAAGGGGCTATTGGCCATATGGGGATGCTGATGCAGCAACTTGGATTCTGCAAAATCCTCAAGTTCAACCATGACACAGAAGAACTTGTTCGGGATCCTGTAACTGGATTTTGCATTGAGGCTGATTTCGGAGAACCTGGTGAAGCAGTAGCTGAGATCAAAGATCGGCCTGCAGGTACATTCGATGGCTACTATGGTAGTGATGACCAAACCAACAAGAAGGTTTTAACAGATGTGTTCATTAAAGGCGATCGGTATTTCAGATCCGGTGATCTGCTTACGCGAGATGACAAAGGGTATTACTACTTTGTGGATCGTATCGGAGACACGTTCCGCTGGAAGGCCGAGAACGTTTCTACCACGGAAGTTGCTGGGATTGTGTCCCAAGTACCTGGTGTAGTAGAAGCCAACGTCTACGGCGTCGAACTTCCCGGTAAAGACGGGAGAGCGTGTTGCGCGGCATGTGTCCTCGACGAGACATTCGACCCGAAAATGTTTGCAGATATATGCAAGAAAGAATTACCGGCTTATGCAATACCATTGTTTATCAGGTCATTGAAGCAAATGGATACTACTGGGACATTTAAGACACAAAAGGTGCAACTGCGAAATGAAGGAGTGGACCCAAGTGTCGTGCAAGATAAATTATTCTTTTTTGAAAATGATTCTTATGTACCGATGGATATTCACGTCTACAACAATATTATCACTGGCCATTCGAGATTGTAAAAGACCAAATTATTTTTCAAAACCTTTGTTTTTATTTGGGAACAACGAGTTGTCCCAAACTCTGTTGTTTGTTTTTATTTATCATAGTCCCATTTTAGAGAAGAGATGGTTAAATGACTATCGAATGTTGTATTTGGATCCGTATATAAAGAATGGTTTGAACTATCAGATTGTTTCGCTTATTTGTTTCACATCTACTTTTTAATTAATAAACAATAGACTAAACCTTTTCCTTGTTGAAAAAGGAGCTTAATGACGACATTCCTCGAACATCGATTCTTTCAAGCTTCCTTTGAGCTAAACTTGGCTGTGGTTTCTTCTTTTTCGGAGGCTCTTCTACTTGAACTTCTTGGTGTTGCGGTTTTGAACAGGAAGTATTTACAAGAGGCCGTTTATTTTCTGTTGTATTTTCCTTCTCCGTCACAGGCATTGTACTGGAATACTAATCAGAAAACTAATGACCAAGGAAATGACCACGTACCTTTTAAGAATAGCAAGATTCTGCTCGGAAAGATATTCAGAGAGAATTTCAAGACCTTGTTGCCTATGCAAACATTCAAGCTGTGTGTCATTCAGGTTCGCTGCAAAGTTATGGGAAAAACTAGAAACTGCAGCTCCAACTAAGGCAATCGAAGAGGCATTCCTGCTGCTCGACATTGCTTGGGCTGCTTTATCCAGCTTACAATTCATCCATAAATGCAATTTATCCGGATTTATTTTTACCAGTTTCATGTTTTCGTCGTAGACACCTGATGGGATAAATCTCAGCGGTACATCCAAGTGAAAACGTGTTAGAACTTACTGTTAAACTCACATACTCTACTTAGATACTTTTCATCTAATTTGAGAATCGACATATTTCCTGTTTTAAATTGAGAAAGCGGCACGAAAACATTTCGATGTTCATGAAGTTCGTTTATAACGAGGAACAACGGATCGATAGGAGTACAAATGATTCTTTCACAAATTGCAATTCAGAATTGTTTTAAACATCCCAAAAAAAACTTACATCTGACTATCACTTTTGAACCGATCTCCAATAATCCAAGAGCCTGGTTACGATGTTTGAACCACTTGCATTTCAAACACCATATCTCCGTCCATCGCGTACTTCACCAGTCGTCCTACAATACACTGTGAGACATGTCAGTGCCGACTCAGGCTCCACTTACCTGTCTTCGGATGCACCAAGGTCTCTATCCTCACTTTCAAACGAGGATTGCCATCTGCAAACACCAACAACTTCCTGCGCTCGTCCATTTCAAAAATATACCACGGGGACCTTTCCGCATTTCGGTTACAAAATGTCGCACATTAATGTGAACCAGGTGTTGAGCAGCAACGAGATTGAAGACTGCCACCGCGCATTTATTAAGTTTGACGCTGATCAGAGTGGGGCTATCGAACAATGGGAACTGCAGAAGATACTTGAATCATTAGGCCAGAAACCGACTGATCAGGAAATAACGACGATGATATCTGAAGTGGATGATAATGATTCTGGATCGATTGATTTCTCGGAGTTCTTGCAGGTGATGGCTAGGCAAAAACTACTAGCTCAGGAATCCAGCAAAGATCAGGATATATTTGACGCATGGGTTGCTGTGGGAGGCGGAGCAGACTTAGATGGTTGTGTAGATGGTGAACTGCTAATTAAGATCATTCGGAACGAATTCTGTTTAAATATTGATATTGAAGCATTGCTCAAAGAAATTGATACCAGTGGGGATGGCCAAGTAGATTTTGAGGAATTTAAAGCGCTGTTTGATAAATAAGAATGATTTCAGTTATTTTAAAATAGACTAGTTAGTTGTCTGAAATGGCCAACACTTCAAACCACTGGCGAAGAGCGTCAGCCAATACTTCAGGTAAAGCTTGCATATCTTGTAAAAGTACATACAGGGGAAATGGATAATCGTCCAAATAACTAGACATCTTTACCTTGCCTTTAACAAAGGACACCTGTTTGGTCTCAAGAATGCTCTCTTCGTTAGGGTGCTCCACGATGATAAGAACAATTAATAATCCATTTTGCATCGCTGTTCGAATCATTTTCTGTACATTATCTCTAACCGCAGAATCGAATCGCCCATCTGATATGAAAAAAGCAATCTGTCGAAAGGACTTTTCAGTTGCCGCACATTTACTATCGTTGAACATTGAAATGATGTTTCGAATGCCATCTTCAACGGCGGTTCTTTCTTGGTCAAACAAAAATTGAGACATGACCTCTGCACCTGAACTATCTGTGAAGGGCTGGTCGAGAGAATGCAATGTGTGCACCTGTTCACCGAAACTCACAATCGCTAATTGGCCAACTTCCAATGTACTTAATGCCTTGGTGATGATGGCTAGAGCACCCAACGCAAGCTCACCTGATTGCAACATGGACTTGGAGTCGTCGATTGCCAAAACAATCTGGTACTCGCGCTTGCTTGGTTTCGTGCGACGCAACCATATTTTATCTTTTCGGAACTGACTTGCAATGTATGGAATCACACGGCGCATGTTAATACGCTTACCAGTACGATAATCTCCCTTCAATTTGGTGGCGAGACTAGGTTCAAGCAGCAATCTTAATTGCTCACAAAGCCTCTGGGAGTTCTCCAAGGACTCGCCTGATATCCTGTTCCACCTGTCATAGTCTGCTGGTTGTACTGGCTTCGCAGTGTACTCCATGTCGATCCGTTCTTGGTCTTCTTCCTCATCAGACAGATTCTCATCGTGTTTGATTGAAGTAACTATTTCCATCTTCTTGGGGGCGTCGTCGTCATATCCACGCTCCATTGGCTGTTCATCTTTAACACCTTGAGGTTTCTTGTCGGATTCCATTCGCTGCTTCTTGCGTGGCTGCTGAGGCTGGTCATCATTTTGTTGCTCGGTATCTGATTCATGATCAACATCAGCTCTATCGCGTTTTGATTCACCACCTTCATCATCGATTTCTTGCTCTTCTTCTTCCATTAAAGCTCCTTCTTGTTCTTCCTCTCCAACTGGGGCCAACACTTGTGTTGTCGAAGCGTCATTCTTTCCTGAAAATTCGTAAGTTTTCTGGTCCGTTTCTGGAGAAGTGTCTCTCGTATCCTCCTCATCTTTCATCGGCTCGTCTTGCATCTGATCATCATCAGGATTTTCATCCTTCGAGGATTCTTCTGTTAACATCTGTAATCGACGATGCCAGTGATTAGTGGCACTCCCAGGGTCACGCCATGGGTTTGGCTTTTCTTCTTCTTGGGAGTTCTCGTCACCTTGGTTGTTGTTATTCTCCTGTTGATCTCCACCATCATTGGAATTATCTTTACTCCATTCGGCTTCAGGGTTATTGGATTCGTCTTGCTGATCTCCTCGCTGCTGTCCTTTAGTGTCATTCTTTTCCTGTTCATTATTACTGTCTTGCTTCTGTTGCTCCGATGATTCTTCATTCACTTGCTCTTCAGCAGTTTCATCCTCTTCACCTGCTTTAGGGGCATCAGTTCCAAATGCGCGATCGAGTTGCTCAGATTCGTTCTCACCAGAATTATCAGGAATCTGCTGCTGTTGTTCACCATCGTCATTCTCGTCCATTGGCTTGTCTTCTTCATTCTCATCTTCATCATTCTCTTCTTGCGCAGTACCAGTTATTGCATCTTCTGCAAGATCATTCTGTTCCGGCTCCTCCTCTTGTTCTTTTCCAGGGACATCTTGATCATCTCCAGGGAATTCTTCTTCCTCTTTTTCTTCTTCGTTGTTTGGATCCTCCTCTCCTTCATCGCCAACAGGCGCACTGTCTTCAGGGATCTCCAGATCTTCTGGCTCTTGTTCTTCGTGCTCAGGTATATCGTAGTGGCGATCTTCTAAATTCTCTCCATCATCCATAAAATCATTTTCGTCACCAGATTCAACTTGTTCCTCTTTTTCTTCTCCCTTTTCTTCTTCTGTTTTGTTTTCTTCTGGATCGTTTCTCTTCTTGTCTTCATCTTCTTTATCTTTAGCGCGTAATTCGTCATCTTCACCTTTCATGGGGGCATCTTGTTCGAATTTCTCATCTTCATCCTTTTGCTCGTCGTCCTCTTCGTCCCAGAGCTTCTCATCAACTACCTGTTCCTGTTCACGATCTAGATCACCCATTTCTCTATCAAGTTCTTCCTTGTCATCTTCTTCTTCTTCCTCCTCATCTTTGTTTTCATCCGCGTCTTGCTCCACATCATGGAGATCACCGTCAAAGTCGTTTTCCATCTCTAAGCCATCGTCGCCTTTTTTCTCTTCCTTATCTTGCTGCTCTTCGGATGCTTCCTGCTGCAGACCTAAGAGTTGCTCCTCGTCTTCAATCTCATCGGTGACATCTTCACGACCTTTGCCTTCCCCCATACCTGTACCATCACCTTCGCGGTTATCATCTTGTGCCTCGTCATCCTCGTCTTCGGGTTTACAAAAGCCATTCAACGCCAAAGTGCGAAATACTCGAAGTAAAAGAAATTCCAGCTTGACCAATCGACCATTGTATTCGACGAAGTTTTCGGTTACATAAATAGCAAGGGTACTGAATATATTGGATATGTCATGAAGTCCACAGAGCACACCAGAGAGTCGCTGCACAACTGGTAAAGATGTACTTCGTAGAATCGTTAACAACTTTTGCAATTCCGAATTCACGCGACGCAGATTGAATGCTGGCACCAACGTTATAAAGGCACGGGATGCTTCCACAATGGAATTAGGAGAATGCTCTGTATTGCATTCTCGTAGGTTCTGAAACGCAACTAAGAGACTTTCAACGCAAGAATCGATTTGAACAGAGGCTTGATCGTCTTCTGCAGTTGGCGATTGTTCCACCAGCACCACCGAAGCAGTAGCGGCTGCTTCGGAAGCAATTAGCATCAATTCCGCAGTTAGCTTTTGTGGAAAGTGAAGGAAATGAATAGATGATAATTCACTCACGCAATTGTTGGTCAAGGAGACAAGAATCAAACGAAGTTGAATCATTTCCTCCTCGATTAACCAAGGTCCTTTGAGACCCTTGACAAACACAAGTGAATTTTGAAGAAACTGAATGTAGTCTGTCACTGTAGCAGTCAGGCGACTGGTCGATTTGAACGTTGCTAATGTCGCTGTGAAACCTCGTTCTTTCAGAAATGCTTTCAGCTCAACTGGTTCTCTTAATTCAGCCAATTGAAAATCCAACGCAGACAATTCACTCAAGTTCGTGCATAGACCCCCCATCACTGTCGTCAATCGCTCTAGCTGTTCTGGCACTACTTTGCTAACGGCCATGGAGGCTCTGCTAATCGAAACACACGCGTCAGCCAAAACAGATTTGTCGCGAACGAGACCAGCGATAAAATCTCTCTGATCTACAACCATCTGAAAAACGTGCTCCACCATCTGAAGCGCTTTTTGGTACTGGTTCAATGGGACATCTTCATTAAGTCCCCCACTGCCAATGGAATGCTGAAACCGATGGAGCTGCGCGACGCACTTGAAGAACCCATGATTATCAGACACACTCTCCTTGGTAAACAACGTAAACGAATCGAAGCATGCTTGTTTTCCTGCAGGTCTTACGATACCTTCTGCGGTTAATGCATCAAATAGATCCGTCAATCCACGCTGCTTGGCACTCTGAGGCGCTTTGCCTTCTCGAAGATGAGTGATACGCCCCACAATAGAATCATTGAGGTCACACGGTGCATTCATATTCCATTTGCTGACTCGCTCGACTACATCCTTTGTTGCTATTCGATTCATTCGTTGGAATAAATGAGCTAGTCGGCTGCCATATCCCTTGGGTGTAGTATCAACAACTTGAATATCGGTACTAAATATCGGGACCTGCCACTGGGATTTCAACTCTGGCTCTTGTGTAACATCCGTGAGGTTCACAAGCGACGTAGGCGAAGACTGGATCAAGTTATCGAGAACGAACTCTATCGTGGGATAAGCTGGTTTGTCCAATATCTCTTCAAAGTCGTTGGATAACTTGTGAAGCAAGCGATGAGATCTGTCTGCACTTTCTTTGAGTGCAAAGTAGTTTCGATCGTCCCACTTGGCAAGTTTTGTGCTGTCTTGTAGGCGCTTTTGAATCGGCTGTCGTTCCCGGTCAAGAGTAGCTTTGACATCTGCGCACCATTGTGAATAGTATGTCTCAATATTCCACAACATATTCAGGTTCTGGCAAGACCCAGTTTGTTCCAGTAGCACCCTGACAGCCTTGAGCATATCCAACCGAGTTTTGAAAGTACCTAAAGTAGACGTTCTTGCAAACTGATCTACAGTTTTAAAAAGATCTTGTAACAGTGCTTCCGCAGTACCTGATGTTAACAACTGAAACAAATCGAAGAACCACAACAAAGTGCTGCTATTGGATCGCTCCTCACGTTGCGCAAGTACAAACGGCCAGGAACGCAGTTCCAGCTTTCTCCACCGTACTACGAGCTTCACCAATGGTTTCATCTGCGCATCAATGGAGATGCCTCGATGTGCAATCAGCTCCCATTCATTGCCGACTCGCAGAAGCGTCTCCACCCCAACTAAAGCTTGCATTAAAGGACACGAAACCGGGAGTTCACGGAGCCTCATTGTGAGTTTAGCCACAGACACCAAAACTGCGTTTTCAGGCCATTCCTTCATAATCTCTGCTAGTCTACGTGAAAGCTCCCGGAGTGGTTTTTCAAGTCTTGTCACTTCACTCACAAGGGAATCCTTGTTCAAATTGGTATAGATAGGTACCACATCTTCGCTAGCGTCTTCGTTGGAATTTTCTACTGAACAGTCGGAACTTTCTTTTGAACAATCCTCTACCGCCAATTTCAAAGCCATGAGATGACCACCGATGCTGGAGTCGATTCGAGACGCGATTCTAGGCTGAGAAAAACAACCAGCTGCATGGTATGCAAATGCAAACGCATTTAATGGATTGCTGATGTTCTTGTTCGGTTCTTGCAGCAAAGTTCGAGTGGCTTCCACCACGATCTCCACGAATACCTGTTGGTTTAATCCCTTCAGTCTAGTCTCATCATCTTCCTCCACAATTGGTTCGTTCTCCTCTTCGTCTTCGCCATTCAGTTGGCGTAACACAGCCTCTGGGATGGCATTGAACTCCTTGTGGAAGTCTGGAAACATCGCCCGAAACGATTCCTCGTCATCCATAGTTTTCTTCACCGATATATGCTCATGAGTTTTGAATTTCAACTTTTCAGCTTCCTCAGCTTCTCGTTTTTTGTCTTCCGCTTTGACTTTGGTATATTCTTCAGCAAAAGCACCCACAGTATTCAAAAACAAATTCCATGCTCTTTTGTTGTTTGGTTTGTTTGCTCGCAACGAATCCACTGATCTTTCAAAAACAGCACGTAAAACTTTAGTCCAATTTTCTTTTCTCTGCTTCGATATTGCTGGTTTCGCATCCAACAGAGATTCAAACGCTTCAAATTGATCCAGAGCTGTGCTTCCATCAACACATACACGTGTACTTGGATACGATGCCAGCACTCGTTGAGCATCATAAATCACTTGTTCGTCCTCCAGAGCATGTTGCTTGGCAGCCAATAGTAAACGAAGTCCATGTTTCAACTGATATATAGCCAGCACACATGGTTCTACAATGTCATCGTATCCAGCAAATTGGCCTCGTAGCTGCAAGCACAATTGCTCAGCAACTTCCTGCCACATTGCCTCCTGTGCTACACCATCATTCGTGGACAATACTTCCATGATACTACTCACACGATCCATGCTACCAAGACTGCTTACGAAATCAGTAAGGATTGAATGAAATTCAGAGAACTGCGAATGACTGGGTCTGAACACGATACTTTCCTGGAGAATCTTGAGTCGATCCTGCAGACATCGCAATCGACTAGTGTAGGAATGAACCGAGTGTTGGCTATGCTCACAAGGACCAACTCCCAATCCTGATTCTTTGTCGTTGACATGCTTCGCTACTAGATGCGACTTCACAGTTTGAACGGATGTCTCTACAAACCCCAGCTCAGTTGCAGGTTTGATGAATGGGTCTACTGCAGATACAGGTACTAGCGAGATGAGTCTGAACATTGACAGAAAGCACCATAGCTTTCCAATGCGTTCCAGCGGTGCAACGTTACGGTCCAGTAATACGTCACTCACTTGGCGTAGTAGCTGACCACATGGCACCTCCTCGAATGGACAACTGACAAGCATCTTTTGCAGTTCGCTAACATCGTCCAGCTGAACTAAAAGATGGTTTTCAATTTGATGATTGAATTCTAATCCGAATACCACATGCAACGTTTCTTCCAAAGCTTGACCCAGCATCTTTGTGTCATCAGCTACCCAATCTAGCTGTTGGTTTGGCTGATGCATCAAATGGTGCAGACACATCTCCAACTGTGCCAACTTCACATTCCTATCCCTAATACAAATAGGGGCTCCATAAGGGTACACACTTGCATCTCGTGGTTGCTTTGCGTCCAACCCTAACGCAGTTCCCCGAGTGAGACGGAACACCATCACGCTGGTCATGTCTTGCATCAGCCTAATAGGTCCCCTGCTTTCTAATGGCCAATCATTCACCGAGTGAACAGTGTGATGGACAATGGTTTTATCCAGTGCCCGATCTGAATGACCAGTGGATACATGGTCTACTGAGTTCTTGTCGTTAAAAGTGGCCGACCACATGGAAGCGTAGTACGACATTAGACTGCTGCAACTATTGAAACTCTGATTTGCATCTCGGCGCCAGACGAGGTCTTGGAAGTCAGCAATAGCTTTAGGTGAGTTCGAGGTTAGCTCTAACATGTAACCCAGCATGGCTTTAGTGGTTGAACATACCAAGAGACCCGCTTGGGTGTGGCTTGCCCATTGGTCCATCATAGGACGTAACTGCACCAAGCACCATGTCAACGACGCAGTGTATAACTCGTTGTCGTTATTGTAAGTGTTGCACCATGAGTCCAGTGGGACTTGTTCTTCTGCCACCAAAGTTTGCTGAGTCTCTACAAAGGTTTCGATGGACTCCAGGAGCTTAGACACTACCGCACATGCTTCCAACTCAGTCGTGTGATTGGAACTGGAGATAAGGCTATGGTTGGCCCACTTCAACATCGACAAACCCTCCATGATGCTGTGCTTGTCTTTCGCTGACAACATGAAGGCGGCGGAGGATTTCTCCACCAGTTCCACCAAACTCGACCCATTCGGCATTGACGTCAAGCCGGAGAGTTTGGTAGCTCGCTGCATCAAGTCGAACATCTGTTCGCTCTTCATTGGTTTCTGCCAACCAGAAGCTTTCCAGAGTTTCCGTTGCAGATTAACCGACGAGGAATTCATGCTTATCAGAGTGATACAACGACTGCTTTTCGCTCCTAGTGCATCATCCATTCGAATCATCATTTGTCGCATAGCCCCCCAGTGCTCGTCATCCCCTGCGATTTGAACGATACACTTAGCAATCCAACGAACCAATATGGAGATACGAGAAGTTAAGGCGTCCATGATAGGCCCGGGAATATTCGACTGCAATTTCGTTTCGTGACTCATGTCCCAAGTGAAGACACGTAGGAGGAACGTTCTTCGGAGGGCGACCAACAGCTCATCATTCAATTCCGTTCTAGTTGACAAAACGGCAAGAACGAACTGGTCAACAGCTTGCAAGTATGGCGCGAGCATTACAATTGATTTCTCGCCGACCTCCATTTTCGAAACAGTACCGTTGTTGCATCGGACACTGAGCATGATCATCGAGGTTTCTTGATCATTCAAAATTTTGTTGGACTCTTCAAACTGCCTTACTCTGATTCTCATCAGCAGTCCTGCAAAACGCCCTCTCAACTCATGCATTGGTGAAGTCAACAAAGGATCATGTGATTGATATGGCAGATCGCTAAATTCAGCATCAAAGAGTGGATGAGAGAAATCCAAAGGATATGTTTCACCAAGAACACTCAACAAAACATTTCTATTTCGATCTGAAATGGCATCCAACACTTCTAGAGATGCAGCGGCAATATCGCCTCGCTTCACCGCAGGAAGAACACTGGACAACGACCAAGTCGCAGAACTATCCACTACTAAGTTTGCCGTGGTTTCACAAGGTATCAATTGAGCAGCAGCAACATCCAGATGGAAAGTAAGTTGAAAGCTGCGTTGAAACGCATCCTGTTCATTCTCAAAATATTCCCTGCAAGATTTGAACATTTTGGCCCATTTCACAACATTTCTTGGAGTTACAAGACTCCGGTTACCGGTATCCGTTTGATGAATCTGCGACAGCGTTTCAATCATCGTGTCACTCTGAGATGAAACCCCATGGAAGGCGAGTAGACGAGCACAATCTCCACTGTTTTGCATTTCGTCCCATTGAGGCTCTAACATGGATATCTCCACACAACGATTACGCATTGCCCTAGACACTTCGCCATACTGAGGATCCGCCACCAGAAATATTCGAAAATTTTCATGAGGTCTAAGAACCCTGGCTTGACCATTGACCATCCCACATTCATTTATTAACAGTTCACCTCCCGTTTCGAGCACAGCATTCAGTCGATCGAGTACCGTTGGGTTGCACAAGTTGGCATTGTCGAGCACAACCCAGTCACCTCTCTCCATGGCTCTAACAAGCGTACCATCGACCCATTCAAAAGCCCCTGTAACATATTGCTGGTCTTTCAACTTCACCAGATGGGCCAACCGTTTCATGAAAACATCGCCTGCTACCATACCAGCTGCCTCCAGAGCCTCTATGGAGTGTTCTATATCCATGTGTCTACTGCGTTCTAACTCCAATAATTCATTGGAATCCCGAAAGTGAATCATTAGACATCGACTCACGTCTTCGTACAGTTGGTTGTACTCGGTAGCAAACTGTCGTTGGGACCTATTGGCATCCACTTGCTCGAAACAACCAAGCAGCTCTGTCGAATCGGTGGAGCTGGTGATGGCGAATTGATGCAGCTGACGATTACACAATTGCGCAATAGAATGAAGCACCGTGCTCTTGCCACAACCACTAGATCCTATCAATAGAACTGGCCATGCTTGTTGGATGCATTTGGAGACATGCTCCATTACTGTCAAGCAGCTTCTGGGAATAAAAGGAGTTGGTTTAGCTTCACCAGAAGCATCACGAGAAAGTTTCACGTGACCCACATACAAGTGCGTGGGAGACAATCGAAGGTCAACTCTGCGTTCATTCAACTCGCGGTGAAAACATTCCTCGAAACGTTTCTGCATTGCTTCTCTATCTTCCTGTTTTCGAAGTCGGTCTAAATACACCAACGAAACACCTACTTGAACACCAATTTCGTCGGTTTTAATCAAGTCGCAAAATCTGAAGATATCCCTCAAATTAAACTCCCATGGAGCTCCATTGCGACCATACAGACGTTTAACAACGATGTCGTCCGATATCTTGATGTTGAAATCCACCACCTGTTCTATCAAACCATCCTTGTGCAACATCGGGTACACTTGCTTCAGAATAAACAGATAATCCGCTTCCGTAAGACTATCTACAAAAACTTTAGTGAATCTGTTCAAAAACGATTTCGGAAGACCTTTCCTGCCTCCTCCTTGTTGAACAGGATTCTGTGCTGCAAACACTCTGAATGAAGGCGGACAAGCAAATGTCTCGTTCAGCTCAGGCACATACACCGTCCCGCGATGGTCTAAACATGAATTAAGACCTTCCAAAACGGATTGGGATGCAAGATTCAACTCATCTAATAATACCCAATCTCCTCGCTTAAGTGCACTGAGAAAAATTCCATCACTCCAAACGAACTTGGCACTTCCCTTTGATGCTTCGTCGGAAGCAGCGTTCGCTGGAATATCAGATCCTATTAAATCAGCAAAGTCGGTTTGCTCAGATAAATTGATTCTCACTAAGCGATGACCAGATCTACTGGCTAATGCAGATATCAAACTGGTCTTACCAACTCCGGGACTGCCTTCTAAAAGGATAGGTCGTGGCAACTGCAATGCACGAAGCACTCGAATTAGATTCAACGAAGTCGTCGGAGCTTCTAATGCGTAATCTGTAGAATGCGACACCTGGACCGGGCCCATATCGATGTAGAATGGATCGATACCGAACTTCTCCTGGGTGGTATTCACTTCAGATAGTGTCACAGTGGTGGCTCCTAGACCTTGCTGTATCAATGCATCTCCTGCAAACTGTGTGTAGTCATGTACCTGTTCCAGTAGAAACGAGTAAGCTCGGGTGCGTAACTTCAGACAAGTATCGAGCGAAATACCGGATCCCAATCCAATTCCATCCAAGATAATCAGACCTGCTCCGTGAACGTACGCATGCCATTGAGAGATGTTTCTTTGAGTTGCTACTTGGATGAACGAAGCCCAACTAATGGCATCACGCAACGACAACACGATCAGAGGATGATCACCTTGCGCAACGTTATTGAACCACAAGAAAAACTCTACTAACTTGCTCTTGAAAATATCCGTGGTGAGCACAAGATGCTTGGCCACGATCTGTTCAATGTCTTCCTGAGATGTTACAGCAGGTATCCATATTTCAGTGAAGCGATTGCGAAGGGCAGGCGATAACTCTCGTTTACCATAATCACCGCCTGGATTCATAGTGGATAGAATTCGAAACTCAGCATGGGCTTTGATCTCTTCTACTTCATCACCGCCTCTCTCCGCTAAGAAGATAGTCCTCGAGGGTTCAAGGATACTGTTAAGTCTTTCGAGCACCGCATCCTCAGCTAGCGACATCTCATCCAGTAGAAACATCTCACCTTTACGAATAGCATTTACTAAAGGGCCATCTTGCCACTCAAACAACGCTCGACATTGTTTTAATAGATCCTTCACTAAAGATAAATCTTCCTCGCCTTTGTAATCTCTAACAACTACATCGATATCGTCGATCGTGGCATCTTCAGTAACTTCCAAGTCGGAAAGCTTCTTTAATTCTGTCCACAAATGATGCATCAATTGCTTTTTGCCTCGAACAGGCCTCAGACTTCCAAGAATATCTGCAGTGTCGGTGTTTTGATGACAATTTAATATCTCCAGTCTAATTCCTTTATCATTTGCTAGCATTTGGCACACCGTAGTTTTTCCACAACCAGTCTCTCCAACAAGCAGCACAGGTTCTTCAAATTCGGTACACTTTTGGACCAACGAATACAATCGTCTCATCGCACTGGTCCATACAATCTCTGAATTATGATTACATACAATGTCATGAGGATAAAGCAAATCATCGGATAGTTTTTGTTTGCAGTGTTTTTCGATGACTGATTGAACCACTAGTTTGTCTCTAGCTACTCTCACACGATCTCCTAACAATCGAAACCCGTCAACTGCCAACTCTTCGTATGTGGTGGGATGTCTCCCAGCCCATCGAAGCAAATCTCGAGGGGTAATAAATCCTTCCTTGCCTGCAAACAATCTGCTTTGTTGTCGATGCATTTGCAGCTCATTCATCACATTCACTAAAACTTTACAAAATGGAGGCGCCAATTGAGTCCGCTTGTTTAATATGGTTTCCAACTCATTCGAAGGGATCTCACCTACGTGCATTTCCAAAAATCGATTTCGAAATGCTCGTGAAAGCATCTTTCGTCCTCCGTATAATCCAGGAGGATTTTGAGTAGCGAATAGCATGAAGCTAGGATGCGGCTTAATAACCTCTTGGGTCTCTGGAATAAACAGTTCCCTATTATCATCCAGCAGTCGATTCAAGGCTTCCAGCACTTCAGAAGGCGCGAGATTTAGTTCATCCAGTACTATCCAATGTCCCTGACGAACAGCTTCCACTAATACTCCCTCTTTGTACTCTAAATTCCCTCGACTATCAGATACATAAGACCCCATATACTCTTGGAGATCAGTGTGTTCATGATTATTTACTCGAACACACTTATGACCCGTTTGCGCAGCCAAATATGCTACCATCGATGTCTTTCCACTACTCGTAGGCCCTTGTAACAAAATGGGATATTTGTGAGCTGCAATTGCTCGAGCTAGGAATTGCACATTTAATGTCACACTTGCCGTCTCCACAAAATTACTAATCACAGCTTCCGCTTCCTGATCTTCCATCTTCCACCTTGAAGCTCTGAGTTCATCGTGTGCATCACCTGGTTGGCGAATCGGTCTGCACAATCTTGGGCCTTTTGGAACCCAAAATTTGTCACACAATATGGCATCTTCCCCTTTTGGACACTTTGGTGCTTTGTCCAGTGACTTTTTTGTTGTATCTGAAACAAACGCCTTGTTCAGCATCTTTCGCATAGTTTCGTACGATTTGCTATTCAACACCGTGGCAAATGTCATCAAGAAGCTTTCATACAACGAACGATGCAGACCGAAACCTCTAGTAAGGAACCTTCTGCATGTGTCGAGCGATCTGCACAAAGTACGCAGACTATACCGCGGTGGCAGATTGGATCCATCCAGCAGCAATTGAGCTTTGGACTTGCTTCGAGCAGCTAAGTAGAACGTCACTATCTCCATCACAGGAGCTTCAGGAACGTCTTTGAGGTAAGATTCTGCCACCAACTGCAGATCCATTGGATCTTCCACCTCATCTACATACAACTCGGTAAATCGGCATCTCAGTGCAGGAGGTAAATCTTTCTTCCCGTAGTCAGTCGCAGGATTCATGGCGGCGAATATTCGAAATTCTGGATGGCGATACACTTTGCCTAGGTCCCCACGTTCTGTTAAAGCCAAGGTACCAGTGTCCAGTAGCCCAGTGAGGCGCTCCAAAGTCTCTGAAGAGGCAAGATTGATCTCGTCCAAAAGCACCCAATCCCCTTGTCGTATCGCTCGAACAAGCGCTCCTTCTTCAAAAGCGAAGGCAAAGCTGCTCTCTACTCGCTTTCGCTGACTGTCGAATCTCGTTACCGAATCTTCAAACTCGCTCCAATCTTGGTCTTCATTCATCTTGCGCCGCTTCCCGTTCTCCTTCCGCTTCTCAAGTTTGGTTCGTGCCATTTTGCACGACGCCAGCAATGCTTTGGCTACCTTCTTCCAGTTAGATTCATCAAATGCTCCACTTACAGTTACAAGGAACTTCTCATTGGCACTCTCAGAGAACAACGAACAAAATAGCTGGAGAAACCTCTGATAGATGGGTCTCGCCAAATGAACCAGCTGAATAGGTTTGTAGCCTCCGAGAAGCTCTGTACTATCACTTTGCACGTGCATGTTTTGCACAATCATCGTTTTGTTCATGAGTTTAGACAGGTATTGGATCATGCTAGTCTTACCGACTCCCGTTTCTCCCACTAACAATACAGGTTCATTCATCTTAACGGATGCTGCCAGTTGCTCTAAAAGTCTCATACTAACACCAGATTCAGCAATAGATGAATCGTTCTGCGATATTCCAACTGACAATACAACTCTGCCTACCCGCAATTCGTCCTTTTGTGAGGTAACAATTGGTTTGTAGGAAGTCATTCGATACACCACTCTTTCTTCAGGCAACATCCAACTGCGAGCCATCCACTTGGCAAATGTGATTCGTGTTTCAGTACTAGGCATTCCCGCAGCAAAGCAATCAAGACCTTCGACCAAAACATCTTCTCGTTCTTGTTCTGTCATAAAAATGCCTCCATCCTTTCTCATTTCAGAATGTAAGGTCACTAATGCTTCCACACGACCCAGCCATTTGAACAGGTCTCGTTCCGATATCGTTCTACCTGGAATCGCCCTCCGAGGATCCACTGGACATTGCAGGACATCCTCTTGGTGATTATTCGGATCAAGTGCACAAAAAGTATTCAACATCAAATTGCGAAGAGGAGTATTAAGCGAAGGGTTCTTCGACACTGCTATCTCACCGAGTTCGTCCTTGCTTAGTGGTTCTAACTGGACTAACGTCCAATGAGAATCGAAACTAGAATTCTTAGACTGACCTCTTCTGGTGGCAAACAACTGAAACCCGGGAGCAGCAACCAACACTTGGTCTCTATTAGGTACCAGCATGGTTCGTGTCTCTAATAGAGGAATCAGAGCAGCGAGTATCTCGAAATTAACTCGGTCAATATCTTCTATCAAAACCCAACATCCGCTAGTCACTGCCTGTGTCAAGGCTCCCGGCTGCCAAAGAAACTCTCCTGGGATATCGGTACACACATATGTTCCCAAAAGTGTCTTGCTATCCATTTGGTCGTCCAATTGCAATTCAACCAACGTATCCAATTTACCTTGCATGCGTGCTAACTCCTTAACTAGCAGTGATTTACCTGAACCACTTCTTCCTTGGATGAGAATGGGAGACACGCTTTGCAATGCCAAGTGCATCATTGTCATGTTACTGCAAGTTGTAAATGTGGGAACCAACCTGGATTTGAGCCGTATGTCACTTTCGAGCGCTATTGAACCTTGACCAGGATAGCAAGCAACTGGCTCAGCGTACGAAACAGCAAGATCGTCGTCTTCAATAATTTTCAGCGCGGTGCTTTCATTGAAGTTGTGAAATGATATCAATGTTTCCAAAGCTAGCTTGTGAAGATTCCCAGTACTTGTGTTGGAAATAAGCACCAAAATGGACCAATCTCTTGAATTTCTGATTTGATCCCGATGTACAGACCTGAAAAGAAATTTACACGCAATAAGTAACTCACTCAGAACTTCAATATTTTCTAAATTCAAACTGAAAGGGCAGTAAGAATCCGCTTTCAAGAACTTGATCAACGAATCCAAACACTGCTCGTTCAAAACAACGGCCTCACAAAGTTCTAACAGACACACAGCCGCATCGTTTCCAATGGGTTCTCCAATTCTATACTTCATTTCACTCACTAAAGATGATGTACCGTGCTCTTTGCAATAACGCCGCACATGTCCGTATTCCATTTGAATGGTCTTTGCTCCCAAACCGGATAGCCCCCCGCTGAACTAGACATGAAAAGGGGGGCTATTACGCCTTTCCTACCTTAAGAAGGACTCGTATGGTTCTTTATAGGTATTTTTGAAATTCGTATTCCAACGAAAGATAACTTTTCCTTCGTTCCTTCGACATTTGGTGGAACTTTCTTCCTTTTTTCAATCGAAAACTTGATCAAATCCGAAACTTGACGAGTAGCTAACTACCAGGTCATTATAACAAAACTATCTCCTCCCGTTGGTACCGGTTGAGCAAAATGCGCGTTGAAATGCAGTTGATTGTGGAGAGCCACCATGGAATCGTCCGTGTGGATGTTCCAGACAAGTGGACAATAGAGGAATTGGAGCGTCAAGTAAGAGTAACGCTAGGAGGAACTATCCCGATTGGTATTATAGTGGATGGATATCTTGAGGCTTTTTCAGATGAATCTTTGAGAACTGCCTTTGCATCGACAGCTGAAGTTCGAGTTGTGCCCATGGAAGTGGATTCTGAATACATAGCTGTGTCGGGAGATGAAGAATTTCCAAATGAAGAATTATCATCTGAAGAAGCGATGGAACTTACCAAAGCGAAATTCGATTCGCTGTTTGCAACAGAGGGTGAGAAGAATGACTTCGTTGTATTTCTCGGCACAAACCCACATCGCAGATACGTTCAAGTGACTTCTATGTCACCAGAACATGTTTTTGACATCGAAACAAGGATTCTCGGATCTCTCACTGAAGTCGAGATTGTTGCTGCCATTCGCCAGCTCGGTCTTCCTCATTCGATCAAATTTGGCAAGAAAGGAATGGTGCGACTTGGCTTTGTGATGCGCAACCATCGCCATTTGTTTCAAGGCAGAGGTACAGGAAAAGGTCGACCTGTTGGAAGAGGAGGTTTGCATGGTGGATGGTTTCCTCCTCCTCCTCCTGGGCATCATCCTGGTCATTATCATCCTGGTCATTATCATGGTCATCATCATGGCCATCATCCTGGTCACCAACATGGACCTGGTATGAGAGGTGGATTTCACGGTGTGAGAGGTGGATTTCGTGGATTCGGTGGAATGATGAATTCAAATCAGCCAACATTCATGAATCCTCGTCACAATCGTCGAGGAGGCAGAAATTCCAGCAACAGCAAGGACGACAACAAGACCATGGCCCGTCTCGTCAAGCATGTCACCATACCAGATCGCTGTGAAGTATCTACTGGGTCTACTTTTGAAAAGACATGGACAGTTCGAAATGACTCTGATGTCCCGTGGCCGCAAAACACTTTACTGGAGGCTGTTTCCGGTGATTTTCAAGTGGTCAACTCACAAATACATAAATTGCCCGACGCATTGAATCCTGGATTCTCCACTGATATCACTGTGTCTGGTCTTGTTGCTCCTGCTGAACTTGGCTTCTACTCGGTTACTTGGAGATTCAAAGATACAGTCACTGGTGAAACCTTTGGACAAAAGCTATGGTGTGAATTCTTCTCCGTTGCCAAGCAATAAATAAATAATTATTAACTTTTTGAATTATATGGAAACCTCAGGACAGAGTTGGGTCGGATATCTTTTTTATCCGATAAAGGAAAGGGATGCAGGCGGTAGCCAGCGCTTTTTTCAATATTCTGATTCCGGATAGCGTATCCGGAGCTCCTTTTGAGTGATGTTAAAC
>Ga0105055_10002803_pt1 | contig 26800 bp, 25 predicted proteins | sample BON03_FD_78090 | JGI IMG/M metagenome (GOLD analysis project Ga0105055, IMG submission 78090) | Freshwater microbial communities from Lake Bonney liftoff mats and glacier meltwater in Antarctica - BON-03 | ecosystem: Environmental > Aquatic > Freshwater > Ice > Glacier meltwater | place: Lake...
AAACCACGCAAGACAGCCATCGTTGCGTGCATGCACAAGCTGCTCACCATCCTCAACGCCATCATCCGGACCAATACACCATGGCAAAAAGCTTGACGCCAAAGACAGTCGCTGGACCCACCAGGGGCCAAGCCCCTGGACCTTAACTATATGATAATAAAATGGTTTCCAAAGGCCGCCGGCCTTTGGTGGGTCCAGGGCAAAGCCCTGGCCTTGCCTTTGTACATCGGTTAATCAATAAGGCGGTTGGTATAAGTCATGGGGGTCAGGGGCCTCAGGCCCCAGCGGGTCGAGGGCAGAGCCCTCGCCTTGCGTGGTTAGGAGGCCTGGATCGCCAGGACCCGGCCGGCGACTGCGTCCAGTTTGCGCATCAGCGCGGGGTCGCGCTTGTCCGGTGCGGTGATGATTGCCGTTTCCAGCGCCCGATCGCAGCCAGCGGGGCACCAGTCGCGCGCGCGCCCCAGCATCGGTACCACTTCGCGCACCAAGGCGCGCGCCTTGTCGGCATTGTCGTGCAGGACGGCAACCAGGGCTTCGACGGTGACGTGGTCGTGGTCGGGGTGCCAGCAGTCGAAATCGGTGACCATCGCGACGGTAGCGTAGCAAAGCTCGGCCTCACGGGCCAGCTTGGCCTCGGGCATGTTGGTCATGCCGATCACCGAGCAGCCCCAGGAGCGGTAGAGCTCGCTTTCCGCCTTGGTGGAGAATTGCGGGCCTTCCATCACCAGGTAGGTGCCGCCGCGGGTGACGGGCAGGCCGAGGTTGCGCGCCGCGGTTTCGGCCGCGTCGCCGATGCGCGGGCAGACCGGGTGGGCCACCGAGACATGGGCGACGCAGCCATCGCCGAAGAAGCTTTTCTCTCGGGCGAAGCTGCGGTCGATGAACTGGTCGACGATGACGAAGCTGCCCGGGGGCAGTTCCGCCTTCAGGCTGCCGACCGCGGAGAGCGACAGCACGTCGGTGCAGCCGAGGCGCTTCAGCGCGTCGATGTTGGCGCGGTAGTTCAGATGGCTTGGCGAGAGCGGGTGGCCGCGGCCGTGGCGCGGCAGGAAGACGCAGCGTGTGTCGCCCAGCCAGCCCTCCAGCAGGTCGTCGGACGGTTCGCCCCAGGGAGTGATGACGCGCTTCCACGCCTTTTGTTCCAGGCCTTCGATGTCGTACAGGCCGGAACCGCCGATGATCCCGATGACAGGCTTGATGGGGGTCATGCCGGCACCTGTTGGAAAGGCGGCGCGTCAGCCATGGCGGGCTCCTCGATCACCGGAAATGGAACCGCCGCGCCCGGGAGGGGCGCGGCGGCGAGCAGGCAGGTTGTTGGCGGCTTCAGTGGACGTCGGCCCACACCTTGCGCTTCACGGCATAGGTGAGGCCGGTCAGGAAGATCAGAAACAGTACCACCTTCACGCCCATGCGCTTGCGCGTCTCCATCTCGGGGTTGGCGATGTAGGTGAGGAAGGTGGTGACGTCGCGCGCCATCTGCTCCACCGAGGCGCGGGTGCCGTCGGCGTAGGTCACGCCGCCATCGACCAGCGGCGGCGGCATGGCGATCTGATGCCCGGCGAACCATTTGTTGTAGTACATGCCGTCGCCGATCTTCATGTCGGCCGGCGGATCGGCATAGCCGACCAGCAGGGCGTACATCTGGTCGGCCCCACCCTGCCGGGCCTTGATCATCACCGACATGTCGGGCGGATAGGCGCCGTTATAGGCCGCGCGCGCCGCCCTTTCGTTGGGGAAGGGCGAGCGGAAACGGTCGGACGGGCGGCCCGGCCGTTCGGATGGCTGGCCCGAGTCATCGAGGTCAGGGATCATCACCGAGGCCGCGATCGCCTCGATCTGGGCGTCATCCAGGCCGATGCCGCGCAGGTCGCGGTAAAAGGCCTGCTTCATCGCATGGCAGGCGGCGCAGACCTCCTGGTAGACCTGGAAGCCGCGCTGGGCCTCGGCGCGGTCGAAGGTGCCGAACGGGCCGTTGAAGCTCCAGTTCTGCGCCGGGAACACCAACGCCTGCTCGGCGGACTGCGCGGGGGCCGGGGCGGAGAACGCCAGCAGCGCGACGGTGGCCGAGGCCAGGGTCAGCCGTGCGGCATGCGCCGCAACACGAAGGAAGCCCATCACGCTTTCTCCATCGGCTTGGCCGCGGCACCGCCGGGCACGGGACCGCCCCCGCCTCCGGCAAACAGGACTGCCCGGCTTATGCTCTCGGGCAGGGGCAGTGGCCGCTCGAACTTGCCCAGGATCGGCAGGATCACCAGGAAGTGCAGGAAGTAGTAGAAGGTGCCGACCCTGGAGACCCACACCCAGACGCCCTCGGCCGGCTTGGCGCCGGCGAAGCCCAGCGCGACCACGGCCACCGCCAGCACCCAGAACAGCACGCGGTACACCGGGCGGAAGCGGGCGCTGCGCACCGGCGATGTGTCGAGCCACGGCAGCACGAACAGCACCGCGATGGCGCCGAACATCAGCAGCACGCCGCCCAGCTTGTCGGGCACCGAGCGCAGGATGGCGTAGAACGGCAGGAAGTACCATTCCGGCACGATGTGCGCCGGCGTCACCAGCGGGTTGGCGGGAATGTAGTTGTCGGCATGGCCCAGGTAGTTCGGCGCGAAGAACACGAACACCGCGAATACCAGGAAGAACACGCAGATGCCGACGCTGTCCTTGATGGTGTAGTAGGGATGGAACGGCAGCGTATCCTGCGGGCCCTTGACCTCAATGCCCAGCGGGTTGTTGGAGCCGGTGACGTGCAGGGCCGCGATGTGCAGGAACACCACGCCCACCAGCACGAACGGCAGCAGGTAGTGCAGGCTGTAGAAGCGGTTCAGCGTCGGGTTGTCCACCGAGAAGCCGCCCCACAGCCAGGTCACGATGCTCTCGCCCACCAGCGGGAAGGCGGAGAACAGATTGGTGATCACGGTGGCGCCCCAGTAGGACATCTGCCCCCAGGGCAGCACGTAGCCCATGAAGGCGGTTGCCATCATGATCAGCAGGATGGCGACGCCCAGGATCCACAGGAGTTCGCGCGGCGCCTTGTAGGAGCCGTAGTAGAGGCTGCGGGACATGTGGATGTAGACGACGATGAAGAACATCGACGCGCCGTTGGCATGCACGTAGCGCAGCAGCCAGCCGTAGTTCACGTCGCGCATGATCCGTTCGACCGAGTCGAAGGCCATGGTGGCATGCGCGGTGTAGTTCATCGCCAGGAAGATGCCGGTGGTGATCATGACCACCAGGCAGATCATCGCCAGGGCGCCGAAGTTCCAGAAGTAGTTGAAATTGCGCGGGGTCGGGAAAACCCCGTACTCCTTCTGGATCAGCGTGAAGACGGGGAGGCGCGCGTCGATCCAGTTGATAACCGGATTCTTGAACTCGCTCTTGTGCAGGCCGGCCATGTAGATGTGCTCCGAAGGCTGCGATCGCGGGGGGTAGGCGGGGTCGCGATCAGCCGATCTTGATCTTGGTATCGCCCTCGAATGCGTAAGGGGGTACGGGCAGGTTAGCGGGCGCCGGTCCCCGGCGGATGCGGCCGGAGGTGTCGTAGTGGCTGCCGTGGCACGGGCAGAACCATCCGCCGTATTCGCCGCGCACCTCGGTGCTGCGGTTGCCGATCGGCACGCAGCCCAGATGGGTGCAGATGCCGACGACGATCAGCCACTGGGCCTTGTCGGCCTTCACGCGATCGGCGTCGGGCTGCGGGTCGGGCAGGCTGCCGACGATCACGGCGCGGGCCAGTTCGATTTCCTCGGGCGTGCGGTTGCGCACGAACACCGGCTTGCCGCGCCACATGACCGTGATGGCCTGGCCTGGCTGGACGGGAGCGAGGTCCACCGTGGTGGAAGACAGCGCCAGCACGTCGGCGGAGGGGTTCATGCTGTCCACCAGCGGCCACACGATCGCGCCCACGCCCACTGCGGCGCTGGCGCCGGTGATTAGCTTGAGGAAGTCGCGCTTCGTGACCTCAGCCCCGCCCCCGCTGGGATTCGGGGCGGCATGGGGTGCTGTGGCGCTGTCAGCCATACGTGACCTCGAGTGATCTGCCCGAACCGGGCGTTTCGTTCCTGAACCGCACGGGCACGTGGACGATGCCCGGGACGGATCGTTGTCAGTTGTCAACCGCATAGCAGCTGCGGCCGCTCTTTCCGCAACACGGCATTGGCCGCGCCCCGGCATTCTCAACCCGCGCCGCGAGGCGGCGACCGGCAGGCCCTGCACGATAGAGCAGTGGCGCGCCGATTAAGCGCAACATGCGCACGCGGGCAAGGCCCAACGGCCCTGGCGTCGGCATTTTTGCGTCTGGCGCAACCATACGTCTGGGCTGCGCCCTCCGCAACACGGGCGCCATGGGCTAGAATGGCCGGGCCATGGAACCCCTCATGAACGATCCCACCACCCTGCCCCCCCCGCACGCGGCGTTCAAGGACGAGGCCCGCGCCTGGTTCGAGCATCTGCGCGACCGGCTGTGCGCCAGCTTCGAGGCGATCGAGCGCGAGGCGGCCGACCTGGGGCTGTACGCCCTCGGCCCACCCGGCAGCTTCGAGCGCAGCACATGGAGCCGGCCCACCGCGGATGGCAGCACCGGCGGCGGGGGGGTGATGAGCGTGATGCGCGGGCGGGTGTTCGAGAAAGTGGGCGTGAACGTCTCCACCGTCATGGGCGAGTTCAGCCCCGAATTCCGCAGCCAGATCCCCGGGGCGGCCGAGGACCCGCGCTTCTGGGCCAGCGGCGTGAGCCTAGTGGCGCACATGGCCAGCCCACGGGCGCCGGCCGCGCACTTCAACACACGGATGATCGTCACCACCAAGGGCTGGTTCGGCGGCGGCGGCGACCTCACGCCGATGCAGCTCGACGCCCCCGAGGCGGTGGCGGATGCCGCCAGCTTCCATGCCGCCTTCCGCGCCGCCTGCGATCGGCACGACCCGGCGTACTACCCGAAATACAAGGAATGGTGCGACCGCTACTTCTTCCTGCCGCACCGCAACGAGCCGCGCGGGGCCGGTGGCATCTTCTACGACCAGCACTTCTCGGGCGACGTTGTGGCCGACCTCGCCTTCACCCGCGACGTGGGCGCGGCGTTCCTGGAGGTCTATCCGGCGATCATCCGCGCCCGGATGGCCGAGCCGTGGACCGACGGGGAGCGTGCCCACCAGCTGGTGCGCCGCGGCCGCTATGTGGAGTTCAACCTGATCCACGACCGCGGCACCCTGTTCGGGCTGAAGACCGGCGGCAACGTGGAGGCTATCCTGATGAGCCTGCCGCCGGCGGTGGCCTGGCCCTGAGGCAGCCTGCCTGATTCGGGCCTTCTGAGCCGGGCCGCTACGCCGCCAGCGCCTGGGTGCGCACCAGTCGGGCGTAGGTGCCGTCATCGGCCATCAATGCGGCATGCGAGCCCTGTTCCACCGCGCGGCCATCGGCCAGCACCACCACCAGGTCGGCATCGCGCACGGTGGACAGCCGGTGCGCCACGATGATGGTGGTGCGCCCCGCGCGCAGCCGCGCCAGGGCCTGTTGCACCAGCGCCTCGCTCTCAGAATCAAGCGCGCTGGTGGCTTCGTCCAGCAGCAGCACGCGGGGGTCGCGCAGCAGGGCGCGGGCAATGCACACCCGCTGGCGCTGGCCGCCGGACAACCGCTGGCCACCCGGGCCGGCGCGGGTTTCGTAGCCGTCGGGCAGGGCGGCGATGAAGTCCGCCGCCGCGGCGGCCTGTGCGGCGGCGATCACCTCGGCGTTTGAGGCGCCGGGCCGGCCGTGGCGGATGTTGGCGGCGAGCGTATCGTCGAACAGCAGCGAGTCCTGGCCGACATAGGCGATGGCGTCGCGCAGGCTGGCCAGCGTCACCGCCCGAATGTCGGCGCCGTCGATCAGGATGCGGCCGGCAGCGACGTCGTGCAGGCGCGGGATCAGCGCCAGGGCCGTGGACTTGCCCGCACCCGATGGCCCGACCAGCGCCACCGTCAAGCCCGGTTCGGCGGTGAACGACAGGTCGTGCAGCCCGGCGCGGCCATCGGGATAGGCGAAGGCGACATGCTCGAACGCCACGCGCCCGCGCCCCTCCGGCAGCTTCCGCGCGCCCGGGGCATCGGCGATGCCCGGCTTCTCGTCCACCACGGCGAACACCCGGACCAGCCCGGCCAGGCCCTCCTGCACCGCGGCATTCAACGAGCCGAGTGCGCGCAACGGCCGCGAGGCGATCAGCAGGGCGGTGATGAAGCCGGTGAAATGGCCGAGCGTGCCGTCGCCCTGGGCGGCGCGCCAGCCGACGAAGCCGATGACCGCGGCCACGGCGGCGCCGCCGATCACCTCCAGCAGCGGGTCGATGCGCGCCCGGCTGCGGGCCATGCGCAGCAGCGCCCGGTAAAGCTCATCGAACGCCCCGGTCGCGCGCGCCGTCTCCGCCGCCTCCAGCCGATAGGCGCGCACGGTGCGGGCCTGGGCGAAGCTCTCGTTCAACAGGGTGGCCGTCTCGCCCACCCGTTCCTGCATCCCGCTGGATTGGCGGCGGATGCGGCGGCCGATGTTCTGGATGGGGATGCCGGCGATGGGGTAGAGCACGGCGGCAATCAGGCTGAGCTTCCAGTCGAGCCACAGCATGGACGCGACCAGCCCGACCAAGGTCAGCGCATCGGCGATGCCGTTGACCGCGCGGGTCAGCGCCTCGCGGATGATCGTGGCGTCGGTGGTGAAGCGCGCCGCCCACGACGCCGGGGCCTCGCGCTCCAGCCGGGCGAGGTCGCCGCGCGTCAGGTGCGTGAACATCCGCTCCTGCAGCCCGCGGATGACCAGCAGGACCACCTTCTGCACCGCCACGTTCTGGAAATACTGCGCCAGGGCCTTCACCGAGGTGACCAGCACCACCAGCACCGGCAACTGGTAGAGGATGCGCTCGTCGCGCTGCTCGAACATGGTGAAGGCGTGGTCGATGGCGATGGGATACAGCGCCTGGGTGCCGGCCATCACCAGCGTGAGCAGCAGGATCACCGTGATCAGCGTGCGATGGGCGCGAATGTGCTCGCGCCACAGGCGGGCCACCAGCACCTGGGTGGTCTGGGCGGTCAGGGGAATGCGTTCGGCCATGGCCCGGCGTGTATCAGCCCCGCAGCCGGCGCGCCAATTCCGCCCGGCATGCCGCAGCCCCGCCCCGGCAGCCGCCGTGCAGCCACCAGTCCCGCAGCGCGCGCAGCATCTCGCCCATCGCCGGGCCGGCGGGCATGCCGCCTGCGGCGAGGTCGCGGCCGGCCAGCGGGAAGACCGGCACCGGCATCGCCGCCAGACGGGACCGCAGCGCATCGCCGCTTCCGGCCAACCAGGCGGCGCCGACCAGCACGTCGCGTGGCGTGTCGGCCAGGGCCCGGCGCAGCGCGTCGTCATCGGCATCGTCCGGCGGGGATCGGGCCGCGCGCAACGCCACCAGGCGCGCGGCTTCCGCCCCGGACAGCTTCAACCGGGACGCGACGGCCGCCCCGTCGCCATCAATCAGCGCGGCCAGCCGCAGCACCGGGTCGGAATGTGCGCCGGCGGCCACCAGGGCGGCCACCAGGGCGGCCAGCGGCGCCTCGTCGCCGGCCTCGGGCAGCAGCGCGCCGAGTACGCCGCACGCGCGCATCAGCGCCATCGTGCCGGCGGGATCGGGGCCGGCAAGGATACGCTTCAACTCCCACCAGACCCGCTCGACAGACAGCCGCGCCAGCCCCGGCACGGCATCGCGGATCGCCGCGAGCGCCTCGCCATCCGGGGCACCGCTGCCGTAGCGGGCATGGAAGCGGAAGAAGCGCAGCACCCGCAGGTAGTCCTCGGCGATGCGCGCCGCCGCAGCGCCAACGAAGCGCACCCGCCCGGAAGCGAGGTGGTCCAGCCCGCCGAAATAGTCGAACACCGCGCCGTCGGCCGTCATCGACATTGCGTTGATGGTGAAGTCGCGCCGCGCCGCGTCGGCCTGCCAGTCGTCGGTGAAGGCCACGGTGGCGTGGCGCCCGTCGGTGGCCACGTCGCGGCGCAGGGTGGTCACCTCGAAGCCGCGATGGTCGGCCACCGCGGTGACCGTGCCATGCGCCAGGCCCGTCGGCACCGCCTTCAGCCGCGCCGCCGCCAGGGCGGCCATGACGGCTTCGGGCGGGTCGGGCGTGGCGAGGTCGATATCGGCGACCGCGCGCCCCAGCAGCGCATCGCGCACGCAGCCGCCCACCAGCCGGGCCCGCGGCAGCGCCGCCAGCACCGCGCGCAGGGCGGGGTCGGCCAGGAAGGCAGGGGGCGCGACGATGCGCCCGGGTTGGCTCAAGGCGATCCATTCCCCGAGGTCGTGCGCTCCGGGAAGGGCCGCGGCGGAGAGGGCCGCTCGGGCGTGGGCCGCTCGGGGAAGGGCTCCCCCGGGGCGGCGCGGGGCACGGCGTAGCCGGGGATGATGCGGCCGTCTTCCATGCGCGGCGGGATGTAGACCATGTCCGGCGGCACCGCGCGCGACAGTTCAAGCCACGCCGCCCCGACCATCAGCACCAGCATCGCCCCCACCGTGCCCCACAACAATTGGTGCGTGTAGCGCCGACCCGACCACAGCCACAGCCCATAGGCCGCGAACGGCAGCAGGAACACCAGGGCTTGCAGCAACCGCACCATCAGGCCTCCGTACGCAGCCGGTGGGCGAGATGTACCAACATCGCCGCCGTGGCGCCCCAAATGTAGTGGTCGACATGCGGCCAGACCCAGAATTCGCGCCACGCCCCGCGAAAATGCGCCCGCCGCCGCTGCGGCGCCGCCGGGTCCATCAGCACCGACAGCGGCAGCACGAACAGCGCCTCCACCTCGTCGGGCGACGGCGACAGCCCCAGCAGATCCAGCTCCATCCCTTGCGGCAGCAGCCCCAGCACCGGGGTGACGCGATAGCCGGTGCCGGTGACGTAGTCGCCCAGCCGGCCGGTCAGTTCGACATGGTGCGGCGCCAGCCCCACCTCCTCCTGCGCCTCGCGCAGGGCGGCGAATTCGGGGCTTGCGTCGTCGGGGTCGATGCGCCCGCCGGGGAAACTCACCTGGCCCGCATGCTTCTTCAGATGCGCCGTCCGCTTGGTCAGCAGCACGCCCGGCTGGGCGCCGAGCGCCAGCGATACCAGCACGGCGGCCGGAACCAGCGGCGCGCTGGCCAGTTCCTGTCCATCGTCACTGCAGAGCGGCATGCCGATCGCCGGCGGATCGACCATCGTGCGTGCCGGTTGCAACCCCGCCATGGGTGCTTGCGTGGGCGAGCGCAATCGCGCCCGCAGAAGATCGAGATTCACCGTTTCACCCTATGCCCGCGATGCCGCGCCTCGCCCCGGGGACATGATCCCGGGCCTATGCCTCCACCGGCAGGTCGCCCAGCGGGAAAAAGCAGCCGCTGCTCCATACGCCCAGCACCGATTGGCCATGCACCACGCACGGCTCGGCCAGGGCCACCAGTTCATAATACACCGCCCGGCCGATGCGCGCCTCCAGCGGATGCGGGCCCGCGCCGTCGCGCACGTGCACATAGGGGGTTGGCTCGCACGTGACCAGATCGTAGGCCACGCGGATCGGATGATCCGGGCCGGCGGTGATCACCTGATCGATGTTGGTGCGGAAGGTGAGCACCTGTTGGTGGCCGACGCCGGCCCAGCCCAGTTCCACCGCGACGAACGGTGCATCCTCCACCACGATGCAGCCGCGCTCGGCCGGGGTTTCCAGGAAAAATCGCCCGTCCGTCTGGCGGCGCAGCACCGAGGCGAACAGGCACACCAGTTCCTTCCGCCCGATCGCGCTGCCGCGATAGTGCCACGAGCCGTCACGCTTGATAACGAACGGCAATTCGCCATGGTCGATGCGCTTGCGCACGGCGGCCGGGCGGGCCCCTGAGGGCTTCTGTTGTGTCAAATCGTTCACGTTGCTCGCCCCGGGACAGAGAATGCTTCCGCCCTTGCCCCTGATATAGGTAGCATCCCCCCTTATGTGAATGTGGCCGATCGAGGGTGGCAGCCTTCGAATGCGTCACAAACTGCATAACTGGGCCCGGTAGCGGTCAGCGCGTGCCATGCGGCCGTGGCCCGCCTTCTCCCAGCCGGTGGCCCATGGGAGGTCGTTTCGGCCCGTTCGCTTTTCGATCCTGCATCCAGGATGAGGTTCATGTCCGCCAGCACGTCGCCCCTTCAGCCCCCCCCGCCCTCCGACCGCCTGCTTGCCGACATCGAGGCACTGGGGCGGCGCGTCGCCACCGCGCGCATCGAGATCGGCCGCGCCATCTATGGCCAGCAGGAGGTGGTGGACCAGACGCTGATCACCCTGCTCTCGGGCGGCCACGTGCTGCTGGTCGGCGTGCCGGGGCTGGGCAAGTCCAAGCTGGTGGAAACCCTCGCCGTGGTGATGGGCCTGGCCTCCAAGCGTGTGCAGTTCACCCCCGACCTGATGCCCGCCGATATCCTGGGCAGCGAAGTGCTGGACGAGGGCGAGGATGGCCGCCGCCACTTCCGCTTCGTGCCCGGGCCGGTGTTCTGCCAGCTGCTGATGGCCGACGAGATCAACCGGGCTTCGCCGCGCACCCAGTCCGCCCTGTTGCAGGCAATGCAGGAACAGCGCGTGGCCATCGGCGGGGTGGAGCACGTGCTGCCGCGCCCGTTCCATGTGCTGGCCACCCAGAACCCGATCGAGCAGGAGGGCACCTACCCCCTGCCGGAAGCCCAGCTCGACCGCTTCCTGCTGGAAATCCGCGTCACCTACCCCGACCTCGCCGCCGAACGCGCCATGCTGGTCGCCACCACCGGCAGCGGCGAGGACCAGCCGGCCCAGGCGCTGACCGCCGAGGAACTGATGGCCGCCCAGGCGCTGATCCGCCGGGTGCCGGTGGGCGAAACCGTGGTCGACGCCATCCTCAAGCTGGTCCGCGGCGGCCGCCCGGAAGTCAGCGAGGACGAAACCGTGCGCCACCACGTCGCCTGGGGCCCCGGACCGCGCGCCGCCCAGGCCCTCATGCTCGCCTGCCGCGCCCGCGCCCTGCTCGACAACCGCCTGGCCCCCAGCATCGATGACGTCGCCGCCCTGGCACCGCCCATCCTGCGCCACCGCATGGCGCTCAACTTCTCCGCCCGCGCCGATGGCATCGCCCTTGAAGACGTCATCGGCCGGCTGGTGGAGCGGCTTGGGTGAGCTGGGCCATCGGAAGGAAAGGCCAGGGGGCTTTGCCCCCTGGACCCCCACCAGGAGCCAAGCTCCTGGACCTCATCTTTCAGGCGCCTTCGGCACGAGGGGGCCGGCTGAGCTTGGATCACCGGCTCCGTATGCCCCCTCGTGCCGAAGGCGCCCAAACGGTAGGGGTCTGGGGCCCCCGGCCCCAGCGGGGTCGAGGGGCGGAGCCCCTGGCCTTCCCTTCCGAAAGCCTCGCCCACTCATGACCGCCTCCCCTCGCCGGGCCGAGGCGCTTGGGGCGCGGTTGCCGCCGTTGCAGGTGGCGGCGGAGCGTGTGGCTGCGACGGTGGCGCAGGGGGTTCATGGGCGGCGGCGTGTGGGACAGGGCGATTCGTTCTGGCAGTATCGTCCGTTCCTGTCTGGCGACGAGGCGTCGCGGATTGACTGGCGGCAGTCGGCGCGGTCGGACCGGCATTATATCCGCGAGACGGAGTGGGAGGCGGCGCAGACGGTATGTTTGTGGCGCGACGGCTCGGCGAGCATGCGCTGGCGCTCGCGGGCCGGGCCGGTGGAGAAGATCGAGCGGGCGGAACTGTTGTTGCTCGCGCTGGCGTCGTTGCTGTTGCGGGGCGGCGAGCGGGTGCGGCTGATCGGCGGCGAGCCGCGCGGCTTGTCGGGGCGCACGGGGCTGGACCGGCTGGCCGACCAGGTGGGCCGGCTGCCCGAGGGGGGCGGGGTGCCGCCGGAGGTGGCGTTGCCGCGGCATGGCCGGGTGGTGCTGATCGGCGATCTGCTTTCGCCCCTGGCCGAGATACAGCAGGCGGTGGCGCGGATGTCCGCCATTCCGGTCACTGGCCACTTGTTGCAGGTGCTCGATCCCGCCGAGGCGTTGCTGCCCTATGAGGGGCGGGTGCGCTTCGAGGGGCTGGAGCGCGAGGCCGACATGCTGATCCCGCGGGTGGAGGGCGTGCGCGGCGCCTACGCCGAGCGGCTGGATGCCCAGCAGAAGGGGCTGGCCGGGATTGCCACCGCCGCCGGCTGGGGCTTTGCCGTGCATCGCACCGACCATCCGCCGGAAGCGGCGCTGCTGGGCCTCTATACCGCGCTCGCGCCGCAGAGTGGCCGAACCGCGGGAGGGCGGCGATGATCTTTGCGTCGCCGTGGGTGCTGCTGGCGCTGGCCGCGCTGCCGCTGTTGTGGTGGCTGCTGCGCATCACACCGCCGAGCCCGAAGACCGAGTCCTTTCCCGCCATCCGCCTGCTGATGGGGCTCAGCGCCGCGGAGGAGACGCCGGCGCGCACCCCATGGTGGCTGCTGGCGCTGCGCATGCTGGCCGCCGCCCTGGTGATATTCGGCCTTGCCCGCCCGGTGCTGGACGCCGGCACCTCGATGGACGGCAATGGGCCGCTGGTGCTGGTGGTCGACAATGGCTGGGCGGCCGCGCCGGACTGGTCGCGCCGGATCGCGGCGGCCAACGGGGCGCTGGATCGTGCCGAGCGGGCCGGACGCGACGTGGTGCTGCTGGCTACCGCGCCGTCGGAAACCGGCACCGCGCCGGCTGCCACGCCGGCGATGGCGGTGAGCGAGATGCGCGGCCGTGTGGCCGCCCTGCGCCCGATGCCCTGGCCGACCGATCGCGCCGCCAGCACCGCGGCGCTGCACGGGTGGGCCGGGCGGGGCGGCGTGGCCTATGTGGCCGACGGGCTGACCAGCGATGGCGACGGCGCCACGTGGGCGCAGTTTTCGGCGGCGCTGTCGGCGGTGGGACCGCTGGTGGTGCTGCGCGACGAGATCCCGCCCGCCCGCCTGCTGCAACCGCCGCGCAGCGAGGCTGATCGCCTCGTCGCGCGGGTGCAGCAGGTGCCGCGCCCGGCGGCGGAGGAAGTGGCCGTGCTGGCGCAGTCCGGCGACGGGCGCACCCTGGCGCGGGCGACGGCCACCATCCCGGCCGGCGAGGCCGCGGCGGACATCGCCTTCGTGCTGCTTCCGGAATTGCGCAACCGGCTGGCGCGCATGGCCATCGAGGGGTCATCCTCGGCCGGCGGCGTGGTGCTGCTGGACGAGCGCTGGCGCCGCCGCCCGGTGGGGCTGCTGGCCGGCGATGCGGTGACGGCGAGCATTCCACTGACCGGCAACCTCTACTACATCCGCCGCGCGCTCGACCCGTTCGTGGAACTGCGCATCGGCGACCTTGCCAGCCTGCTTTCGCGCGAGCTTTCGGTGCTGGTCCTGGCCGACCACGTGGTGGCGGAGGGGCCGGAGATGGATATGCTGGCCAACTGGGTGGAGAAGGGCGGCATGCTGGTGCGCTTCGCCGGCCCGCGCATGGGCGAGCAGCCCGATGCGCTGCTGCCGGTGAAGCTGATGGGCGGCGACCGGCAGTTGGGCGGGGCCTTGTCGTGGAGCCAGCCGGCCGGGCTCGACAGCTTCCCCGCCACCTCGCCCTTCGCCGGGCTGGTGGTGCCCGCCGAGGTGCGCGTGACCCGCCAGGTGCTGGCCCAGCCCGATGCGCGGCTGTCCGAGCAGACCTGGGCGCGGCTCGCCGACGGCACGCCGCTGGTGACCCACGCCACCATGGGCACCGGCCGGGTGGTGCTGTTCCACACCACCGCCAACGCCGACTGGTCGGACCTCGCGCTGTCCGGCCTGTTCGTGGACATGTTGCGCCGGCTGGTGGCGCTGTCGGCCGGGGTTGCGGCCACCGCCGAGGCCGGGGACACCCGCCTCGCCCCGGTGGAAACGCTCGACGGTTTCGGCATCGCCGGGCCGCCGCAGGCCGCGGCCAGCGCGCTGACGGTCGCCGAGCTTGCCGACACCGCTGTCTCGCCGCGCCATCCGCCGGGGCTGTACGGGCCGGAGAGCGGGCGCCGCACGCTCAACCTGGCCAACCGCATGCCCGCGCCTTCTGCCGCGCCGCCGGTGGAGGGGGCCAGGGTGGAGGCGCTGGCGGGGGTCTCGCCGGAGCGGCTGCTGGCGCCCTGGCTGCTGGCGGCGGCGCTGGCGCTGCTGGCGCTGGACCTGCTGGTCTCGCTGCGACTACGCGGCCTGCTGCGGCCCTCGGTGGGGGTGCGCACTGCGGCGATCCTGCTTGCCCTGGCGCTGCCCGCCCACGCCCAGACCTTCCTGCCGCGGGAAGCGCCGCCGCATCCCTCCGTGGTCACCCGCCTTGCCCATGTGGTGACCGGTGACGACCAGGTGGACGGCATCGCCCGCGCCGGGCTGCTCGGCCTGTCAGACTATGTGAACCGGCGCACCAACGCGGCGCTGGGCGAACCGGCGGCGGTGACCCTGGGCGAGGCCGACCTGAGCTTCTACCCGTTGTTGTACTGGCCGATCGTGCCCGGCACTGGGCCGCTTTCGGGAGAGGCGGTCACCGCGCTCAACGAGTTCATGGCCAATGGCGGCATCGTGCTGATCGATACGCGCAACGGCGGCAGCGGCGAAGGCTTCAACGCCGGTGGCGAGGCGGCGCTGGAGCAGATGGCGCGCAACCTTGCCGTGCCGCCGCTGGCCCCGCTGACGCCGCAGCACGTCCTGGCGCGCAGCTTCTACCTGCTGCAGGACTTTCCCGGCCGCTTCGCCGGCGATACCGTCTGGGTGCAGCGGGCGCAGGACCGCACCAACGACAGCGTCTCGCCGGTGATCATCGGCGGGCATGACTGGGCGGCGGCCTGGGCGATCGATGGCCAGGGTCGCAACCCCTACGCCACCCTGCCCGGCGGCGCCCGCCAGCGCACCATCGCCTACCGCTTCGGGGTGAACCTCGTGATGTACGCGCTGACCGGCAACTACAAGGGCGACCAGGTGCACATTCCCGCCATCCTCGAACGGTTGGGCCAATGAGGATTGGGCCAACGAGGCGCGCGCGATGAGGATGGAGCAGGCAATCGCGGCGATCCGCTTCGACCCGGCGCTGCCGCTGTGGCTGCTGGCCGGGCTGGCGGCGTTGTGCGTGCTGGCGCTGGGCGTGGCCGTGTGGGTGCGCGCGCGCGGCACGGCGTGGCGCTTCCTGGCCTTCGCGGTGCTGCTGCTGTGGCTGTCCGGCCCGCGGGTGGTGGAGGAGACGCGCGAGGGCCTGCCGGATATCGGCCTGTTGGTGGTCGACGAATCGGCCAGCATGCAGGTGGGCGAGCGTGCCGCCCTGGCCGAGCGGGCCCGCGCGCGCATCGAGGCGCAGGCCCGCGAGATGCCGGGGCTGGAACTGCGCACCGTCACCGCACCCGAGGCCGGCACCGAGGGCACCCGGCTGTTCGCCGCCATCGAGCGGGGGCTCGCCGACATCCCGCGCAGCCGGCTGGCCGGCGTGATCGCCATCACCGACGGCCAGGCGCACGACATTCCCGCCACGCCGGTGGCCGATGCCCCGCTGCACGTGCTGGTGCCGGCAAAGGGCGAGGAGGTCGATCGCCGCGTGCGCGTGGTGGAGGCACCGGGCTACGGCATCGTCGGGCGGAGCGTGGCGCTGCGCCTGGTGGTGGAGGATTTGGGCCGGCCCGGCCGCGGCGCCGGCAGCGCGCGCCTGACCATCCGGCGCGATGGCGAGCCGCCGCGCGTGGAACAAGTGCCCACGGGGCAGGAGCGCGAGGTCGAGATCCCGATCACCCGCGGCGGACCGACCGTGGTGGAGTTGTCGGTGGACGCGCTGCCCGGCGAGATCAGCCAGGTCAACAACCGCGCGGTGGTGACCATCAACGGCGTGCGCGACCGGCTGCGGGTGCTGCTGGTGTCCGGCGAGCCGCATTCGGGCGAGCGCACCTGGCGGCGGCTGCTGAAGGCCGATCCGGCGGTGGACCTGGTGCATTTCACCATCCTGCGCCCGCCGGAAAAGGACGATATGACGCCGCTGAACGAGCTGGCGCTGATCGCCTTCCCGGTGCGCGAGCTGTTCCAGGTGAAGATCAAGGATTTCGACCTGATCATCATGGACCGCTTCGCCAACCGCTCCACCCTGCCGCCGGTATATCTGCGCAACATCGCCGACTACGTGCGCGAGGGGGGGGCGCTGCTGATGAGCGCCGGGCCGGAGTTCACCTCGGCCTATTCGCTGGCCGGCAGCCCGCTGGCCGCCGTGCTGCCGGCGCGCCCGGTCTCGGGTGGCGGCGCGGTGGTGGAGGAGGCGTTCCGCCCTGTCGTCACCCCGCTCGGTGCGCGCCACCCGGTCACCGAGGCGCTGCCGGGCTGGAACGCCGAGGGCGAGCCGGGCTGGGGCCGCTGGTATCGCCGTATTGAACCAACCGACCTGCGCGGCGACGTCGTGATGGCCGCCCCCCAGGTGGCCGGCGGCGAGCCGGCGCCGTTGCTGGTTCTGGACCATGTGGGCGAGGGCCGGACCGCGCTGCTGCTGTCCGACCATATCTGGCTGTGGTCGCGCGGCCATGACGGCGGCGGGCCGCAGGGCGAGTTGCTGCGCCGGGTGGCGCACTGGCTGATGAAGGAGCCGGAACTGGAGGAGACGGCGCTGCTCGCCCGCATCGAACGCGGCCGGCTGACGGTGGAGCGCCGCACCACCGAGGACGTGCCGCCACCGCCGCTGACCGTGACCGATCCGGACGGCGTCCGCACGCCGCTGATGCCCGCGCCCACCCGTCCCGGCCGTTCGGTGGGCATCATGGCGGCCGAGGCCCCCGGCGTGTGGAGCGTGACCGACGGGGTGAACACCGCGTTCGCCGCCGCGGGAGCCGCCAACCCGGTGGAGATCGCCGACATGCGCGCCACCGCAACCCTGCTGAGGCCGCTGGTGGATGAGGGCAGCGGCGGCGTGCACTGGCTGGACAATCCGCGCCTTGCCGAAGGCGCCCCGGCGCTGCGCCGCGTGGAGGTCAACCGCGAAGCCTCCGGCACTGGCTGGATCGGGCTGCAGCGCCGCCACGACCATGTGGTGACGGGTATCGCCGTCAGCCCGCTGCTGCCCCCGTGGCTGGCCCTGCCGCTGATCCTGGGCCTGGCGCTGATGGCGTGGCGGCGCGAGGGGGCATGATGCGACGCGCAACGTCCAAATCCGGAGGGCAGTGTCTTCGAACAGCCTGAACACGCCCCGCGCGGCATGCCTTCGCTGCTTGCCCTGGTGGGTTTCGTTGGCCTGTGCCTGCTGGTGGGTGCGGCGGGCGGCAGCCTCACCTCGTCCAGCATTCGCGGCTGGTATCTCACCCTCGACCGCCCGCCCGGCGTGCCGCCGAACTGGGTGTTCCCGGTGGTTTGGACGACGCTGTATGTGATGATCGGCACTGCCGCCTGGCTGGTCTGGCGCCAGCCCTTGCACCGGCAGGCGCTGCGGCTATGGGGCTGGCAGCTGCTGCTGAACGCCGCCTGGACGCCGGCCTTCTTCGGCCTGCGCAGCACGGTGCTGGGGCTGGTGGTGATCGTGCCGCTGCTGGCGCTGATCGGGCTGACCATCCGTGCCTTCCGGCGGCTGTCGCCCCTGGCGGCGCTGCTGATGGTTCCCTATGCGCTGTGGACCCTCTATGCCACCTACCTGAACGCCGGTTTCTGGTGGCTGAACCGTGGATAAGGTTTGATTGCAATGTTGATGCGCCATGTCTGCCGTGCCGTTGTCTGCCGTGCCCTCGCGGTGCCCCTGCTCGTCGCCGGCCTGGCCGGTCCCGCGGTGGGGCAGGCGTTGCTCCAGGGCAGCACCTTCACCCGCCCGCAGGATGCCGGGCGCAAGCCGGACGAAACCCGGCCCAGTGGCCTGCCGGGCGCGCGCGGCGGGCAGGTCAGGGCGGCCCCGGCCGAACGGCCAGCCGCGGAGATGGGCCCGACCGAGGCGCTGTTCGATGCGGTGAACCGGGGCGATGTGGCCGCAGCGCGCGATGCCATCGGCCGCGGCGCGGAGCTTGAGGGGCGCAATATCCTCGGTCTGACGCCGATCGAGCTGGCGATCGACCTCGGGCGCAACGAGATGACCTTCCTGCTGCTGTCGATGCGCGGCATGGCGACCGGCGCACCGTCGGGCCCGGCCGACGCGGCGCCGCCGCCTCGCTCGACGGCCGCGCGGGCTGCCTCCGTCCAGCCCACCCCCACGCGGGCGGCGCAGGCGGTCGCGGGGCGTGCGGAGCCGATGCGCCGGCGCCAGGACGCGGGTGCCAGCGGCACGCCGATGCCCGCCGCCGGCTTCCTGGGCTTCGGCAGCGCCAATCGTTGAGGGTTGTTGGGGGATCGGATGATGATCGAGGTTGACTGGACGCGGCTGACCGGGCCGCAGATCCGTGCCGTGGCCGCGCGCGGCGCCGACAGCCCGATGGGGGCGCTGGCGGTGCTGCCCGTGGGCTCACTGGAACAGCACGGGCCGCACCTGCCGGTGATCACCGACACCCGCACCGCCTGGGAGGTGGCCATCCGCGCCGCCCGCCTCGCCGCGCCGGACATGCCGGTGCTGGTACTGCCCGGCATGTGGACGGGCATGAGCGAGCATCACCTGCCGTTCGGCGGCACCATCACGCTCAACTACGCCGAGTTTCGCGGTGTGATTTCCGGCGTGGCGCGCTCGCTCAAGGCGATCGGCTTCAGCCGCCTGCTGCTGGTCAACGGCCATGGCGGCAATATCGACCCGCTTTCGGTCGCCGCCCGCGAACTGGCGGTGGAATACGGCCTGCCGATCGTCTCCTGCACGCCATGGCATGTGGCCGCCGAGGCAGTATCGGCGATCCTGGAGAAGCAGAAGGGCCCGGCCCATGCCTGCGAGGCCGAAACCTCGGTGATGCTGGCGATGACGCCGGAGACGGTGCGGACCGACAAGCTGGAGGAGGCGGTGCAGCAGGCGCCGGCCGCCATCATGGGCCGCCCCGGCTACAGCCGCTTCTGGAGCTTTTCCGAACGCGCGCCGATCACCGGCACGATCGGCGACCCGCGCGCCGGCACCGCCGAGAAGGGCGAGCGCCTGCTCGACGCGATGGCCGCCGCCCTTGCCGGAGGCATGGCCGACCGCGAATTGTGGCGCACGCCGGACCCGGTGTGGTCGCCTGGCCGCGGCCTGGGCCCGACCGCCGGCTCGGCGCTGGACTGACCGCACGCGCGGCATGGTCGTTGCAGCGTGAGCCCGGTGCCGTCAGAAACCCAGCCGCGGACCGCGCCGTTCCTCCCGGGCTTCGATCGCGGCGTCGAGCATCAGCTGCGGCAAGCGGGCGAGCAGGCCGCGGCGGCGCGGGCGGATGGTGGCCGCCACCGCCTTCTCGCCGCCCAGTTCGCGCACCAGGCCCGCCACATCGCCGAAGCCGTCGATCAGCCCGGCCTTCAGCGCCCGCCCGCCCAGCATGTAGCCGCCGTCGAACAGTGCTGCCTCGTCCTCCTTCAGGCGGCCGGCGCGGCGCGCGCGGACCCAGTCCTTGAAACGCTCGTGCAGCTCCTCCAGCAGGGCGCGGGTGAACGCCACGTCTTCCGGCCGTTCGGGCACGAAGGGGTCGTTGCGGGCCTTGCTGGTGCCGGCGGTGTACAGGCGGCGGCGCACGCCCAGCCGCGACAACGCCTCCTCGAAGCCGAAGCCGCCAGCCACCACGCCGATGGAGCCAACGATGCTCATCGGGTTGGCCAGGATGCGGTCGGCCGCGCAGGCCAGCCAGTAGCCGCCGGAAGCGCCGACCTCGCCGATCACCGCATGCACCACCACCGACTTCTCGCCGGCGAGGCGGCGGATATGGCTGGCGATCAGGTCGGACTGCACCGGCGAGCCGCCCGGGCTCTCGATGTCCAGCACCAGGTGGCCAGGTTTCGTGGCCAGGGCGAAGGCGCGATCGATCATCGGGGCACAGGCGGTGAAGTTCAGCGCGCCGCGCCGCGCCAGCACGCCGTGCAGCACGAGGACGGGCACGCGCGGCCGACGCCAGAAAAGCAGCTTCATGATGATCTGTTATGGTGGCGGGATCGCCACGCCGCAAGCATGTGCCACCTGCCGTTCGACGGCACCGGCTGGCCCTGGTTGCCGTTCGACGGCACCGGCCGGTCCCGGTATAGGTCGATGGTGACCGTGACCGCGCAATTCGCCGCCCATACTCGCCACGCGCGCAGGCCGCGCCGCGGCGGGCACCCGGCCGCACGACCGCACCCGGCTTGCGGGAGTTGGCGATGAACCGCCCCGCCACGCTGGGCGCCGGCCCGTTGCTGGAGGTCGCGGACCTGAACATCGCCTTCGGCGCGAACCGGGTGGTGAACAGCGTCGGCTTCCGCCTGGCGCGGGGGCAGACGCTGGCGCTGGTGGGCGAGAGCGGCTCCGGCAAGTCGATGACCGCGCTGTCGCTGCTGGGGCTGCTGCCGGCGGGTGCCGCCTGCAGCGGGCGCATCACGCTGGCCGGCCGGCAGGTGGTGGGCGCGCCGGAAGCCGCCTTGCGCGACCTGCGCGGCGGCGTCGCCGGGATGGTGTTCCAGGAACCGATGAACAGCCTGAACCCCCTGGCCCGGATCGGCCGGCAGATCATCGAGGCGATGCAGCTGCATCGGCCGATCGCCACCGGGGATGCCCAGGCGCGCGCGGTGGCGCTGTTGCAGGAGGTCGGCTTCCCCGACGGCGCGGCGCGGCTGGACGCCTTTCCGCACCAGCTTTCCGGCGGCCAGCGGCAGCGCGTGATGATCGCCATGGCGCTGGCCAACGACCCCGACCTGCTGATCGCCGACGAGCCGACCACGGCGCTGGACGTGACCATCCAGGCGCAGATCCTCAAGCTGCTGGCTGCCGAGAAGGCCGCACGCGGCCTGGCCCTGCTGCTGATCAGCCACGACCTGTCGATCGTGCAGCGCTACGCCGACCAGGTCTGCGTGATGAAGGACGGCACGGTGGTGGAGGCCGGGCCGGTGGCGGAGGTGTTCGCCGATCCGCAGCACGCCTACACCCGCATGCTGCTGGCCGCCGAGCCGGGCGGGGCGCCGCCACCGTTGCGCGAGGGTGCCCCGGTGCTGATGCAGGGCGAACGGGTGCAGGTGCATTTCCCCATCCGCCGCGGCGTGCTGCGCCGCACCGTGGGCCATGTGCGTGCGGTGAACGGCGTGTCGGTGACGGTGCGCGCCGGCGAGACGGTGGGGCTGGTGGGCGAAAGCGGCTCCGGCAAGTCGACCATGGGCTACGCCCTGCTGCGGCTGCAGGCGGCCGAGGGGCGGATTGCCTTCGCGGGCCAGGACCTCGCCACGCTGGACCGGCGCGCCCTGCGGCGGCTGCGCGCCAGCATGCAGATCGTCTTCCAGGACCCATTCGGCAGCCTGTCGCCGCGCCTGTCGGTGGGCGAGATCATCGCCGAAGGACTGTCGGTGCATGCGCCGGAGCTCGACGCGGCGGCGCGGCGGGCGCGGGTGGCCGAGGCGCTGGACCAGGTTGGGCTGCCCGGCGACTCGGTGCAGCGCTATCCGCACGAGTTCAGCGGCGGCCAGCGCCAGCGCATCGCCATCGCGCGGGCCATGGTGCTGAAGCCGCGCTTCGTGGTGCTGGACGAGCCGACCAGCGCGCTCGACATGTCGGTGCAGGGGCAGATCGTCGACCTGCTGCGCCGGCTGCAGGCCGAACACGACCTGGGCTACCTGTTCATCAGCCACGACCTGAAGGTGGTGCGGGCGATGGCGCACCGCGTGGTGGTGCTGCGCCAGGGCGAGGTGGTGGAGGAAGGGCCGGCCGAGGCGGTGTTCGCCCGCCCGCAGGCCGGCTACACCCGCGCCCTGATGGCGGCCGCCTTCAGCCTGGAGGCGGACGAGACCGGCATCGTCGGTTCCTGATTGTCGCGAGTCCTGATTGTCGCGAGTCCCGGCTTTCGTGATTCCCGGCTTTCGTCATTCCGGGCTGGCGTGATGCATCCTCCGCCCGCCGCGCCGCTTATATCCGAAGCGGGTGGCGGAGGGCGCTGTTCGCGATGGAACAACAGGAGGACGCCGCATGGCAGTCATCATGTCGCGCCGCGCGCTGTTCGGCGCAGCCGCAACCGCCGCCACCGTGTTCGCCACCGCGCGGCACATGCCGGCGCTGGCCCAATCCACTGGCGATGGCCCGTTCAACCTGCCGAAACTGCCCTATGCGGCGGAGGCGAACGAGCCGCATATCGACGCGGCCACCATGAACATCCACCACGACCGCCATCACGCGGGCTACGTCGCCAACCTGAACAGCGCCGTGAAGGACCATTCGCGCATCGCGAACATGAAGCTGCATGAAGTGTTGCGCCGGATCGGCGAGATGCCCGAGGAGCTGCGCCGGACGCTGCGCAACAACGCCGGCGGGCACGCCAACCACACGATGTTCTGGACGATCATGGGCGGCAAGGGCGGCCAGCCGTCGGGCGACGTGGCCCAGGCGATCGGCCGCGACCTCGGCGGCTTCGACAAGTTCAAGTCCGCGTTCAACCGCCGTGGCGGCGGCGTGTTCGGCTCCGGCTGGGTGTTCGTCACCGTGGATGGCGAAGGCAAGCTGGCGCTGGCCTCGCGGCCGAACCAGGACACGCCGCTGATGGACGGGCAGATGGTTCTGATGGGAAATGACGTGTGGGAGCACGCCTATTACCTCAAATACCGCAACCGCCGCGCCGAATACCTCGACGCCTGGTGGAACGTGGTGGACTGGGCGAAGGTCGAGGAACGCTACAAGGCGGCCCGGGCCGGCACGCTGGAGATTTGAGCAGCACCCCTCGCCCTACCCTGCCGGTTGCTCAGCGCGCTGGGTAGCTGCGCGGGAAGGTCACCCTCTCCGGCGGGCCGGGCGGGCTGGGCGCGCCCCTCTTGCCGCAGGCGGCGAGCGGCAGCAGCGGGAGCAGCCACAGCATCCGCCGCGGGAGCGACGGGCGGGGTGCGTTGAGTCGGCGCTCGTCGGATGGGGTTGGCGGCTTGGTCATCCCAATAGCTCCAGCCAGCGTTTTGCCTGCGCGGCCACATTGGCCGGGGCGGTGCCGCCATGGACCGAGCGCGAGGCCACCGAGGCGTCCACGGTCAGCACGTTGAATATATCGGCGGTGATGCCGGCCTCCTCGGCCTGCATATCGGCCAGCGACAGGTCGGCGAGGTCGACGCCGCGCGCCTCGGCGGTGGCAACAAGGCGGCCGGTGACGTGGTGGGCAGTGCGGAACGGCAGGCGCAGCACCCGCACCAGCCAGTCGGCGAGGTCGGTGGCGGTGGCGAAGCCGGAACCGGCGAATTCGCGCATCCGTTCGGTGTTGGCGGTGAGGTCGCGCACCTGGCCGGCGGTGGCGGCCAGACAGAGGGCCCAGGCCTCGGCGGCGTCGAAGACCTGTTCCTTGTCCTCCTGCATGTCCTTGGCATAGGCCAGCGGCAGGCCCTTCATCACCGTCAGCAGGCCGACCAGCGCGCCGTTGATGCGCCCGGTCTTGGCGCGCACCAGCTCGGCGGCGTCAGGGTTGCGCTTCTGCGGCATGATCGAGCTGCCGGTGGTGAAGGCATCGGACAGGCGGATGAAGCGGTACGGCGCGCTGCACCAGATGATGATCTCCTCGGCAAAGCGCGACAGGTGCATCGCCGAGATGGCCGCGGCCGAGAGGAATTCCAGCGCGAAATCGCGGTCCGAGACGCCGTCGAGCGAATTGGCCGTGGGCCGGTCGAAGCCGAGGGCGGCAGCGGTCATGTCGCGGTCGAGCGGGAACGAGGTGCCGGCCAGGGCCGCCGAGCCGAGCGGGCATTCGTTCAGCCGGCGCCGGCAGTCGGCCAGCCGGCCGCGGTCGCGCGACAGCATCTCGACATAGGCCAGCAAATGGTGGCCGAAGGTGACGGGCTGGGCGGTTTGCAGGTGGGTGAAGCCGGGCATCGGGTCGGCGGCATGTTGGGCCGCTCGGGTGGCGAAGGCGGTCATCAGGTCGGCGATCTGGGCGTCCAGCCCGTCGATGGCGTCGCGCACCCACAGGCGGAAATCGGTCGCCACCTGGTCGTTGCGGCTGCGCCCGGTGTGCAGGCGGCGGCCGGCATCGCCGATGCGCTCGGTCAGCCGCGCCTCGATGTTCATGTGGATGTCTTCGAGCGCCTCGTCGAAGGCGAATTTTCCCGCGTCGATCTCGGCGGCGATCTGCGCCAAGCCGTCCTTGATGGCCGCCTCGTCGCCGGGGCTGAGGATGCCGAGCTTCACCAGCATGGCGGCATGGGCCAGCGAGCCCCGGATATCCTGACGCCACATCTTGCGATCGAAGCCGATCGAGGCATTTATCTCCTGCATCACCACCGAGGGGCCCGCGGAGAAGCGGCCGCCCCACTGCATGTTCGACTGGACGTTACGCAGGTCGGGGACGTTACGCAGATCGGGGGTCTCGGTCACCGGGATATACTCATGGAAAGGGGCGTTCCGTCATGAATGTTGCAACCCGTCGCACGATCATTGCCGCCGCGGGGGTCGTGGCGGCCGGGACGGTAGCCGCCGTGGCCCTGCTGCGCAAACCCGAGGGGCCGCGGATTGCCACGCTGGTGCCGGGTGCGAACCCTGCCGCGCCGCCGATTGGCGTGAAGGTCGGCAGCATCGCCACCATGGTGCCCACCGACCCGCCGCGCCCGCCCGCCGAAGCCAGCTTCCAGGACGGCGATGGCACCCCGCTCACCCTGGCGAGCTATGCCGGGAAGGGCTTGGTGGTCAACTTGTGGGCGACGTGGTGCGTGCCCTGCGTGGTCGAGATGCCGGAGCTTCAGACGCTGGCGCGCGCGGTGGCCGGCGAGGGCATCCTGGTGCTGCCGCTTTCCAGCGACCGCGGCGGGGCCGAGGTGGTGCGGCGCTTCTACCAGGCGAACGGCATCGACGCGTTGCCGGTGCTGCTGGACCCGAAGGGCGCGGCGGCGCGGGCCTGGGGGTCGCGCGGACTGCCCACCACCCTGATCATCGACCGCCAGGGCCGCGAGCATGGCCGGGTGGAGGGCGCGATCGACTGGGCGAGCGAGGCCACCATTGCCGAACTGCGCCGTCTGGTCGGGTAGCGTCGCCTCCGTTATCCTGGCGCGTCATTACCAGCCAGGACGCCCGCCATGCCGCAGGATGCCGCCCGCACCGCCTATGTAATCGCCCCGCCCGTCGTGACCGCGGTGCCTGTGGTCGGAGGCGTGGGCGGAGGCGTGGCCAGAGGCGTGGCCGGGGGCGGCAGCTTCCCGGTGCGCCGGGTGTTCTGTGTCGGGCGCAACTACGCCGCCCATGCCCGCGAGATGGGCAGCGACCCCGACCGCGAACTGCCGTTCTTCTTCTGCAAGCCGGCCGACGCGCTGCTGCTCGACGGCGCCGACATGCCCTATCCGCCGATGAGCCGCGATCTGCACCACGAGATGGAACTCGTCGTCGCCATCGGCACCGGCGGCGCGGACATCGCCGAGGCCGACGCGCTGAAGCATGTGTGGGGCTATGCCGCCGGCCTCGACATGACGCGACGTGATTTGCAGAACGCCGCCAAGAAAGAGGGCAAGCCCTGGGACATGGGCAAGGGCTTCGACCATTCCGCCCCGATCGGCACGCTGGTCCCCGCCGCGGTCCTCCCCGACCCGACCAAGGGAAAGATCGAGCTGAAGGTGAACGGCGCGGTGCGCCAGGTCTCCGACCTGAGCCTGCTGATCTGGAGCGTGGCCGAGACCATCGCCTATCTCTCCAGGCTGGTGACGCTGGCACCGGGCGACCTGATCTACACCGGCACTCCCGAGGGTGTGGCCGCGGTGCAGAAGGGCGACCTGCTGGAAGGCGTGGTCGAGGGCGTGGGCACGGTCCGCACCCGGATCATCTGATGGCCCTTCCCACCGGCGGGCGGCGGCTGCGCGCGCCCCTGCGCATCGCCACCTGGAACATCAACTCGCTGCGGCTGCGCCTGCCGCTGTTGCCGCGCCTGATCGAGGCGCTGGAGCCGGACGTGCTGTGCCTGCAGGAAACCAAGGTGCCGGACGAGCTGTTCCCGCTGGAGGCCTGCCGCGCGCTCGGCTTCGAGCATGTCGGCTTCAAGGGGATGAAGGGCTACAACGGCGTGGCGATCTTCTCCCGCCTGCCCTTCGCCGCGCACGACCTGGCGCCGGACTGGTGCAGCAAGGGCGACTGCCGGCACCTTGCCGTCACGCTCGACGCACCGGGCGGGCCGGTGGAGTTGCACAATTTCTACATCCCGGCCGGCGGCGACATCCCCGACCGGGTGGCCAACCCCAAATTCGGCCACAAGCTGGATTTCGTGGCCGAGGCGACGCAGTGGTTCGCGGCGCGCACCGGCCTGTCGCGGGCCGTGCTGGTGGGCGACCTCAACATCGCCCCGCTTGAACACGACGTGTGGAGCCACAAGCAACTGCTCGACGTGGTTAGCCACACGCCGCAGGAAACCTCGGCGCTGCTGGCCTGGCAGCGCGCCGGGTGGGTGGACGGGGTGCGGCATTTCGTGCCGGAGGACGAGAAGCTCTACACGTGGTGGTCGTACCGCAACCGCGACTGGCGGGCGTCCAATCGCGGGCGGCGGCTCGACCATGTGTGGGTGACCAACGACCTGGCCGGCACGCTGTCGCGCCAGGTGGTGCTGACCGATGCGCGCGACTGGGAGAAGGCGAGCGACCACGTGCCGGTCTGCGTGGAACTGACACTGTAGTTCCAAATTTCCCTGAGCGTGAGCCGGGAACGAAAGGTAAAAGGCCAAGGCCCTTCAGAAACCCAATAATACCAACCGCCGTCAAGAACGATCCTTCGTTAGGCAAGGCCAGGGCTTCGCCCTGGACCCACCAGGGGCCAAGCCCCTGGACCTTAACTATATGATAATAAAATGGTTTCCAAAGGCCGCCG
>Ga0105055_10002811_pt1 | contig 26755 bp, 23 predicted proteins | sample BON03_FD_78090 | JGI IMG/M metagenome (GOLD analysis project Ga0105055, IMG submission 78090) | Freshwater microbial communities from Lake Bonney liftoff mats and glacier meltwater in Antarctica - BON-03 | ecosystem: Environmental > Aquatic > Freshwater > Ice > Glacier meltwater | place: Lake...
CGATTTAAAGAAAGGTAAAAAAATTACCGAAAACCTTATTTCGAATACTAAAAATTACCTTCAAAATAAATACAAAAAGAAAGGTTTTTTAAACACAAAAGTGACCATTGCTACTGCCATAGATACTTCCGAAGCCAATGCCCAAAGTATGGTAGTAAACATCAAAAAAGGTGCTAAAGTAAAAATAAGCAGTATTAATTTTGAGGGCAATGAACAGCTATCGGACAACCGATTAAAAAAGGCTCTTAAAAAAACCAAAGAAAAATCCTTAAAAAATATATTAAAATTAAAAAGATCAAAATATATTCCTGAAGAATATAAGGCTGACTTGGTAAAATTAGTAGAAGCTTATGCCGAAAAAGGGTTTAGAGATGCTCGAATTATATCAGATACCATCATTAGAAATGGGGAAGAATTAATTGATATTAATATTAAGGTAGAAGAAGGTGATAAATATTATTTTGGTGAAATAGATTTTGTTGGGAACACGGTTTATACGGATAGACAATTAGCCACGGTACTTGGTATTAACAAAGGAGATATCTATAATGGGGTATTGTTAAAAGAACGGATTGCGGATGATACAAAACCTGATCCTAACGATATTACCAGTTTATATCAGAATAATGGCTATATGTTTTCTAGTATCAACCCAGTTGAGGTTTCTGCGGTAAATGATACTATTAATTTTGAAATACGAATTATTGAAGGGAAAGAGACTTTCTTAAACCATGTAACGGTTGATGGTAATGACAGAACCAATGACCACGTAATATTTCGAGAATTAAGAACTAAACCAGGACAAAAATATAATAAATCGGATATTATCCGCAGTATTAGAGAACTCGGAGCTTTGGGATTTTTTGATGCTGAAAATGTAAAACCAGATGTGTTGAACCCAGATCCTAATTCTGGTACCGTAGATTTAAATTACAGTGTAGTTGAAGCGGGTTCTAGCCAAATAGAATTGCAAGGAGGTTATGGGGGCGGTGGTTTTATAGGTACTTTAGGTTTGTCGTTTAGTAACTTTGCCATTAAAAATTTATTAAATAAAAAAGAGTATAAACCTGTTCCCATGGGCGATGGTCAAAGTTTCGCCCTACGTTTACAGGCTAGTCAGACCTTTAGAGTGTATAGCTTAAGTTTTACAGAACCTTGGTTAGGTGGTAGAAAACCAGTGAGTTTTAGTGCCTCTTTATCAAGAACTAGAAACTTTGATTTTGACAGAGCACAACAATTCCGCGGTCGGTTTGAAGTAGATAAAAGTAGGAGTTTCGCCATTACTGGTATTACTTTAGGCTTAGCTAAACGCGTACAATGGCCCGACGATTTCTTTACCATATCACATTCCTTAGGCTATCAGTTATACGAATTTAGAGATTTTAACGTAACCAACTTAAATTTTGGTAACGGTAACGCCAATTCTCTGGCATATACCTTAGGCATCTCTAGAAGATCTGCAGGGTCTAACCCAATTTTCCCTACCTATGGCTCTAATTTTGAAGTTCGAGCTAAATTTACGCCGCCTTGGTCTTTATTTAATAATGTAGATTACGACCAACTGAATGAAGAATTAGCAGCCATTACGAATCCTAATGGGCCAGAATTACAACGAAATAATCAAGAACGTTTTAGATGGTTAGAGTTTTATAAAGTCAATTTTAAAGGCGATTGGTACACCACTTTAATTGGGAGACAAAGTAGTAAGTCATTGGTTTTGCGGACCAATGCAGAATTTGGCTTCTTAGGTAACTATAATAGTAAAAAAGGTGATGTGCCTTTTGAACGTTTTTTCTTAGGAGGTGATGGTATGGGGGTTTTTACACTCGATGGTCGTGAAAATATACAGTTAAGAGGTTATGAAAATAATTCATTAACACCATTTAATCCTCTTACGGGACAACAAGATGGAGCTACCATTTATAATAAGTTTACCATGGAACTAAGGTATCCATTGACATTAAAACCATCTGCATCTATTTATGGGCTAGTTTTTGCAGAAGGCGGGAACTCCTTTCGCAATTTTAATGAATTTAATCCGTTTGAAATAAAAAGATCTGTTGGTGCTGGTTTACGTATTTTTATGCCTGCCTTTGGTTTGTTAGGAATCGATTTTGGGTACGGGTTTGATAATGATTTTGCCAATCCTGTAGGAACTCCAAGTGGTTTCCAAACACATTTCATAATTGGGCAACAGTTTTAGAAAGTTAAATACGTAATATCAACATCAATTTTAAAATAACGATTGGTAATTTGCATAGTGGTGCGTGTTTAAATAAGTTTACTTAAAATTCAAAGTTTTTTAGTATTAAACTTTAGAATTTTGTGGGCTTTCTTAAAATATTTATTTATTTTGGCACGATATTTTATATAGCAGTAAATGTAAAGTTAAGATGAAGACAAAAGTTCTTTTATTTTTTGTTGTATTGCTAGTATCTTTGAGCGGTTTTGCGCAGCAAAGAGGCGTTAGGATTGCGTATGTTGATATGGAGTATATTCTTGAAAACGTAGAGGAATATAGAGAAGCCAACGAACAACTTGATGTCAAAGTGCAAAAATGGAAGTTAGAGTTGGAGCAAGAACAAAATGTCATTAATCAATTTAAAAAAGATTTGATGGCCGAAAAAGTGTTGTTAACCAACGAACTCATTGCGGAACGGGAAGAAGATATTAAAATACTGGAGAAAGAAATGTTTGATTATCAACAAGACCGTTTTGGGCCTAATGGAGATTTATTCCTTTCGAAACAACGATTAATTCAGCCGATACAAGATCAGGTTTTTAATGAAGTTCAAAAAATTGGGCAGAGTAAAAATTATGATATGATTGTGGATAGATCAGCTGATTTTGTGATGTTGTATGCTGATAAACGTTTAGATCTTAGTGAGCTGGTTTTAAAAGCTATTTCTAGAACCCGTAAAGTAAGCGTGGCACGTGAAAAGGCAGATAGGCGTAATGCTATTGATGATTTTGAAGATGAAGCGCCTGCAGAAAGAGAAATGACCGATGCTCTAAAAGAAAGAATATCACAGTCCGAAGAAGCGCAGTTAGCAAGAGATAAAGCTGCAGGAGATAAAAGAGATGAACAATTAAAGTTAAGAGAAGAACGCAAAAAAGCCTATGATGAACGCCGTAAGAAACTTTTAGAAGAGCGCGACGCAAAGAAAAAAGAAACACAAGAAAAAGAAAATATCGAAAATTAAGATTCAACAAAGATCCGACAAGAGAAATAAACCATTAATCTAACATTCAAAATAGTAAATTTTAAAAATCATGAAACACTTAAAAAAAATAGTAGGAGCAGTAGTTTTATTTGTAGCAACAACTAGTTTTGTTCAAGCACAAAACAAAGTAGCTCACATTGATGTAACCGAATTAATGTCTGCCATGCCAGAAATGAAAGCGGCAGAAGCTGAACTTAAAAAGTTGCAAGAAACCTATGGTGCAGACATTCAAAGTTCTGTAACCGAAATGCAAAACAAATACAAGCAATATCAAAACGAGGCAGCAACTAAATCTGACGAAGAAAATCAGAAAAGAATGGCTGAATTAGAAGGTTTTGATAGAACAATTAAAGAAGCACAACAAAAGGCAGGTCAAGAGTTACAAACCAGACAGGTAGCATTATTAGGTCCTATTTCTGATAAAGCAAAGGCAGCTATAGAAAAAGTAGCGGCAGCACAAGGCATCAATTATGTATTAGACTCTTCACAAGGGAGCGGAGTAATCGTAGCGAAAGGAACAGATTTATTAGCTTCTGTAAAAAAGGAATTAGGTTTCTAAGAAAATTATAATTTAAATTAAAAAAATCCACTTTCTATAAAGTGGATTTTTTTGTTACAAAAAATTTGAATATTTAATAAGAATAATATTTTTAATGTAACTTTAAATTCTATTTTAAGATGACTATGAGTAAACGACCTATAGGTATTTTTGACTCTGGTGTTGGTGGCACTTCTATCTGGAAAGAAATCAACAACTTGCTTCCTTATGAAAACACCATTTATTTAGCAGATAGTAAAAATGCACCTTACGGCGAAAAAAGTGCTGAAGAAATAGTAACATTAAGCGTAAAAAATACCGAATTTTTAATATCCAGCGGCTGTAAGTTAATTGTAGTGGCATGCAATACTGCAACTACAAATGCAATTACTCATTTAAGAAAAAGGTATTCTGTTCCCTTTATAGGTATAGAACCCGCTATTAAACCTGCTGCTTTAAATTCGATTTCCGGAAAAATAGGAATATTGGCTACGAAAGGTACTTTGTCAAGTGCACTTTTTCATCAAACATCAAAAAATGTTACTGACGGCATTCAGTTAATCGAACAAAATGGAGAAGGTTTGGTGCCATTAATCGAACAAGGAAAATTAAATGATGATAAAACAAAACTGCTCCTCGATAAGTACCTCCATCCTATGGTAGCAGAGGGCATCGATTATTTGGTTTTAGGCTGCACACATTATCCATATTTAATTCCTTTAATTAAAACTATTTTACCAGAACATATACAAATTATAGACTCAGGCGAAGCAGTAGCAAGGCAAACCAAATATATATTAGAACAACAAGGCTTGTTAGGGTTAAAAAACAAGGCAGTTCATCAGTTTTACGGCAATGCAGATATCACTGTTTTAAAAGCCTTTTTAATCGACTTTAACGGGGAGATTGCGTATCAGGATTTTTGATGGTGTTGTCGTTAGTCTTTAGTCAGTAATCTTTAGTCTTTTTAAAAAAAACTTCAAACAACTAAACTTTAGACATTCGATATTCGACTCGTTATTTTCAGTTTTCCATTTTTAATTATCAACGCTTTCTTATGTAGCTTATATAAGTAAAATCATATTGGTGTTTTTCATCTTTTGGATGGTATTCTTCTTGAGTGATTTCCCAATTTTCAGCATCAATTTCAGGAAAAAAAGCATCAGCTTTAAAGCTATCATGAACTCTGGTAAGTTCTATTTTATTCGCTTCTTCCAGTCCTAGAGCATAGATTTCGCCACCGCCAATAATAAAAACTGAAGTTTCCTTTTCCGTCATTTTCAAAGCGGCATCAAGGCTATGAACAATAAAACAATCATCAAAATCTGTTGTGTATTTTTTATCTCTAGTTATAATAATATGCTTTCTGTTGGGAAGCGGTTTTTTAAAACTTTCAAAAGTTTTTCTGCCCATTATAATACTATGACCAGTCGTCAATGTTTTAAAACGTTTAAAATCATCAGGTAAATGCCACAATAAATCATTGTCTTTTCCTAAGGCATTATTTTCTGCTGCCGCTGCGATTAAGGTAATTGTTTTCAATATTCTTTTTTTTAGTGAAACACTATTTTTAATTCAAAAGCCGAGTCTTCAATTAAAAATAGATTGTTGAGATAATCCTTTATTTTTAGAGGGATCTGTTATTTATTAACTTTAAATTTCTGAGTCTGGTTTATTTATCTGCGACATCGGAAACTCTGTTTCGATTTCTTTTTGCAATAGTGCAATACGCCTCTTTTGTTTGGCAACTAATTTTTCGCGTTGCTCGCGTTCCCAAGCTGTTCCCATAAATTTTTGAGTAATAAAAACAGTAATAAAATGTAGTACGAATAAAAAAGCCCAAAAAGTAATTGCCCAAATAAACCAATTATAGTTTTCGCCGTATTTTAAAATTTTATTGATTAAAATAAGAAAAACACTTCCCACCAGAAAAACAATAAAATGTGCGTACAATCGTTTTTTCTGTTTAATGCGTAACTGGGCATATTCTAAAAGCTCATGCTGCTCTAGATCAATTTCTGATTTTTTTTTAGCTTTAGAAAACATGAAAATAGATATCTTTACCAACAAATATACTGAGAACTGATTTAAACTTTTTTGCATTCGCTAAAAAATTGTCTTTTTTTGTCTGCTTTTTCTTTTTTTCTTTTCTTAGCGCTGATTTGAAGCTCTAAAAGGTCTTTTATTAGTCAAAAAAAACTAATTTTCGCTTAAATGCGAAAAGTTCAAATCAGTGCTGCAATTAGCATTTTTAACGATTGATATTATGCAAAAGATTAGTAAAGAATTTCCCATTTTAGATCAGTACGTTTATGCCAATACCGCTGCTTATGGTATTTTGTATGATAGTCTTTTAGATTGGCGACAAGAGCACGATTTAGATTATTTAATTGGTGGAAGCACCTTTAAAATCAAAAGTCTAAAACTAATTTCGGAAACACGAGAAACTGTAGCCAAGTTTTTTAATTGTCAAAAAGATAACGTCGCTCTCGTGCCCAACTTTTCTTTAGGATTAAATATGCTGCTAGAAGGTTTAGATAAAAAACACAAAGTTTTATTACTTAGCGATGATTACCCCTCATTAAATTGGCCTTTTGAAACCAGAGGTTTTGATATTAGCTATATCAACATTAGCAAAAACCTGGAAGACGATATTTTGGCCTATATTGAAAAAGAAAATATCACGGTTTTAGCATTGAGCCTAGTGCAATGGCTCAACGGAATCAAAATTGACCTCTCTTTTTTAAAGAAGTTAAAAGAAATACATCCCAAACTTATAATTATTGCAGACGGAACCCAATTTTGTGGGACAGAAACTTTTGATTTTGATAATTCAGCGATTGATGTTTTGGGAGCTAGTGCTTACAAATGGCTTTTGGCAGGCAGTGGAAATGGGTTTATGCTCTTCAAAGAAACTGCAAAAGCCCATTTTGACTTGAAAACCATTGGTTATAATAGTGCAAATGCAGATTTACAGCAGAAAAATACGTTCCGATTTATAAAACATTTAGAACCAGGACATTTAGATACCTTAGCTTTTGGAAGTTTAAAAAAATCGTTAGTATTTTTAATGGATATTGGCATGGACAAAATAAGTGCTATGAATAAAGAGTTGAGTGAATTTGCCATGCAACAATTTTCTAAAATGAACCTATTAGAAGAAGCAGTGGTTCAACGAAAAGTACATAGCACTATCTTCAACATCAAAGGAAATCAAAAACTTTTTGATCAACTTACGCAAAATGATATTATTTGTTCGATGCGGGGAGACGGAATTCGCCTTAGTTTTCACTTCTATAATACGACAAAAAATATCAGTAAACTTATTGATGTCATAAAAAAATCAAGTTAACAGTTATGATTATGCAAAAATTTCTATTAATTTATTGATAATTTGAATTTTTTATAATTTCTATTTTGCTAAAATTGCAAATCGTACTTAACTAATTGGTTATCAATAATATTATAACGTGCTTTGTGGTGAATTTTAAAATGAAACACTATGGCTATTTCAAAACAGTATTTAAAAGGTAAGCCGGTTTGTAAAGTAACCTTTACAGTACCAGCAGAAGAAGCGGTAAAAGTATTTGTTGTTGGTGATTTTAATCAATGGAATCCAAAAGAAGGCGCATTAAGAAAACTAAAAAATGGAACTTTTAAGGGCACAATGGACTTACCAAAAGACACCTCTTATGAATTTAGATACCTTGTTGATGATAGTTTTATAAATGATGCAGAAGCAGACGGTTATAAATGGAATGAATTTGCTGGTGCAGAAAATTCGGTTTTGGCATTATAAGCCAAGCAAATTTATAATATATATAGCTGAAACAAAATTTGTTTCGGCTTTTTTTATGATCGAAGATTTATTGAAAAATGAAAGTAATTGGAATAGAAAAGGGAATTCGATCAGGTGCTCCATTTATCATTTATGGCTTGACTTTAGTGAATGTTAAAAATATTCGTCTAGCTTCTAATTCTAAACTTGGATTTGTACCTTTGGTTCTTATGTAAGTTATATAATCTTCTTTATTGGTAATAAAAAAGATATAAATTTTTCTATGTATGCCATTTTCTAACGCATATTTAGGGTATCTAAATTTTTTATTGATATGACTCAAGACCCCTTTTTGAAAACATAATCGCTGTTCTTGTTTACTTTCTCCAGCGCATCCTCGAAAACAGTAACTTCCTCAATAATATTAAAGGCGAGAGACAGTAAATTATCATTTGACTTTTTTACGGGTTTATCAAATTTTGTTTTGATGTTTATAATAGAAAAAATATTTTTGGTTTCAGGAATAATTTGAAGCTTCAAAATAAACTCCGTCGTGCCTGCAATTCCAGCATCAATGGGTGAAACCATTTTTGGCAAATTAAAAATAATTGCTTTTAAGTTATCTTGTAATATTGGATATTCCGCTTTAAAAAAGAAAACTTCTAAAATCTAATCAATTGAATCTACTTTAAAACTAAAATACAGATTAAAACCATCCCTATTTTTGCGATTTTTTTCTACGCTATAATTTAAGACATTTGATGGCTTATCCATCAAAGTTATTCTAACACAGCTTTCTTTTAAATTTGAAGAAGTAACAACACAAGTTATAAAAGTGGCATAGTTATTTTCATTAAAGGGATTATAACCATACTCCTAGGATTGACTTTGAAAATTAAACTAGAAGCTATGACGAAAAATATCACCCAAAAATTCATTCTTTGGTTTTATTGAAGTTTGGTTTTTGGTCTTGGTATAAATTTAAATAGCCACAACAGCCTTAATATGTGGATGCGGATTATAATCGACCAAAGTAAAATCGTCAAAAGTAAAGTCAAAAATATCCTTAACTACAGGATTTAAGATCATTTTTGGTAAAGGTCTAAGCTCTCTGCTTAATTGCAGTTCAACTTGTTCAAGATGGTTGTTGTAAATATGAGCATCCCCAAAAGTGTGTATAAAATCTCCCGCTTCATAACCGCAAGCCTGCGCCATCATCATGTTAAATAGGGCATAAGAAGCAATATTAAATGGAACACCTAAAAATATATCAGCACTACGTTGGTACAGCTGTAAGGACAATCTTGGTCGGTCACTGAGCGAAGTTGAAGTGGGCGGGCTAACATAAAATTGAAAAAAAGCGTGACAAGGAGGTAAAGCCGCTTTACCATGTGCTACATTTTCAGAAAACGATTTAGAGGTATCAGGCAATACACTCGGGTTCCATGCAGAAACCAACATTCTTCTGCTATTAGGATTTGTTTTTAGCGTTTCAACAATTTCTTTTATCTGGTCTATTTCTTCGTTATTCCAATTGCGCCATTGGTGTCCGTAAACGGGGCCTAGATCTCCATTTTGATCCGCCCATTCGTTCCATATTCTAACGCCGTTTTCCTGTAAATAGTTAATATTTGTATCTCCTTTTAAAAACCAAAGTAATTCATATACAATCGATTTTAAATGTAATTTTTTGGTCGTCACCATAGGGAACCCTTCACTCAAATCAAACCGCATTTGATACCCAAAAACACTTTTGGTACCGGTACCCGTTCTATCTCCTTTTTGAGTTCCATTTTCAATTACGTAATTTAATAAATCGTGATATTGTTTCATAAACGAAGTCTCTTACCCCCAAACGGGGAATTATTTTATTAATCAATAACAAAAATATAGAATTGTTATGTTAGACAATGTCTTCTTAAAGGCTATTTATTAATAATTGTTAACGAAAATTTATTTTCGTTGTTAACTGCAATAAAGTTCTATTTTAAGAAACAATATTCAAATAAAGAAATTAAATTTTTCCCTTTGGGGGTAAGGGCTTGACCTTAGTTTACCCCAAAATCATCCCCGCAATAGTAGCTGAAAGCAGCGATGCCAAAGAACCACCTAACACGGCTTTTAAACCAAATTCGGACAAAGTTTTTCTTTGTCCAGGCGCTAATGAGCCTATGCCTCCAATCTGAATTCCAATAGAGGCGAAATTTGCAAAACCGCATAGCATATAAGTAGCCATGATGATCGATTTATTATAGGCAAAATGCGTGCTATTAGCGACATTTTTAAGGTCTGATAATTGTATATATCCTATAAACTCGCTCGCTGCTAATTTAATGCCCAATAACTGCCCCATGAGCATAATATCTTCCTTGGCAACCCCGATGAGCCACATAAGAGGGGAGAAAATAGTTCCTAAAATAGATTCTAATGATAATTTTTCATAAGATGTATTTGCTGCTAGCCATTCATTTAAATAGGTAACATCGCCAATAGCTCCGAAAACCCAATTAATCATGGCAATAAATGCCACAAATACGAGAAGCATAGCGCCAACATTTACAGCTAATTTTAAACCTTCTGTAGTTCCGTTGGCAATAGCATCTAAAAAATTATTGCCAATTTTATCAGACGATACTTGTACTTCTGTATTTATTGGTTCGGTTTGTGGGTATAATATTTTGGAAATAACAATAGCACCAGGTGCTGCCATAACGGATGCGGCTAATAAATGTTTTGCAAATTGCAAACGTAATTCTTCATCATCACCACCTAAAAATCCAATATATGCTGCCAATACTGCTCCAGCAACTGTTGCCATACCGCCAATCATCACTAGAAGTATTTCAGATTTATTCATCTTTTCTAGGTAGGCTTTAATGAGCAATGGAGCTTCGGTTTGTCCTAGAAAAATATTACCGGCAACACTTAAACTTTCTGCGCCAGAAATACCTAAAGTTTTGGATAAAAGCCAAGCGAGAACTTTTACTATTTTTTGAATAACGCCTAAATAAAACAATACAGAAGTTAAGGCAGAGAAAAAGATGATGGTAGGTAGCACCTGGAAAGCGAAAATAAATCCGAAAGTGTCCATATCAACTACTAATCCTTCGAATAAAAATTTACTTCCGGCGGTTGTAAATTCAAGTATTTTGACAAATATTTTTCCGATTTTATCAAATATATATTGGATAAAAGGTACTCGGAGTACACCAATGGCTATAATGAGTTGAAGTCCTAGTCCAATCCCAACAGTTTTCCAGTTAATAGCTTTTCTGTTTGCACTAAAAACAAAGGAAACAAAAATCAAAACTGCCATTCCTAAAACGCCTCTCCAAAGACTGTTGAATGAAAAACCTTCATTCGGTTTTATAGTATTCAAAGTGTCCTGATTCATTTCACTGAGCGTAATGGTTTCAACAGACTTGCTTATAGTATCTATCGTGGTGGTTTCTTGAGCTAATGCAGGGAAAACAATAAGGAATACGAAAAGAAGAAACCAAAAATCGTTTTTCATTTAAGTTAAAATTTGAATATAATTATTTGCGTTTAGAGATTTCGTCTCTTAATTTTGCTGCTTTTTCGTAGTTTTCATTGGTAATGGTACTTTCTAATTCTTTATACAATTCTTCCATGGTTAACTCAGAATAACCATCATTTGCAGAGCCGGTAATTTCTACAGTTTCTCCTTCTTGCAAAATCTCGTTGACCATCATACTATCATCAGATTTTTCATTTTCATTTTCTTTGGAAGAAAATTTTAAGAAAATACCTGCTTTGTCTAAAATTGTTTTGTAGGTAAATATGGGAGCATTGAAACGCAAGGCTAAAGCAATAGCGTCACTAGTTCTAGCATCAATAATTTCTTCAATTTTATCTCTTTCACAAATAATACTTGAGTAAAAAACGCCATCAACAAGTTTATGTATAATCACTTGCTTTACGGTAATATCAAAACGATCGGCAAAATTTTTGAAAAGATCATGAGTTAAAGGGCGGGGAGGTTTTATTTCTTTTTCTAAGGCAATAGCAATAGACTGCGCTTCAAAAGCTCCAATAACAATGGGTAACTTTCGATCACCTTCCACTTCATTCAAAATAAGGGCATAAGCACCATTTTGTGTTTGGCTATAGGATATTCCTTTAATTTTTAATTGTACTAAGCTCATAAATATTATTAAACTATCAAGGGCTGTTTAAATAAAAGGATTGACCCATTATCTAAACAGCCCTTTTAAGAGGCACAATTTATAAAAAATTAAGCGTTTTGCGCTTTAAATTCTTTTAATTTTTCAATCAATTTTGGTACAACCTCAAAAGCATCACCAACAATCCCGTAATCGGCCGCCTTAAAGAAAGGAGCTTCTGGATCATTATTAATCACCACCTTTACTTTTGAGGAGCTTACGCCAGCCAAATGCTGAATAGCGCCAGAAATGCCTATAGCGATGTAAAGATTACTCGCTACTGGTTTCCCTGTTTGCCCTACGTGTTCTCCATGAGGTCTCCAGCCTAGATCGGAAACAGGTTTAGAGCAAGCGGTAGCGGCGCCCAAAATATTAGCGAGTTCTTCAATCATTCCCCAGTTTTCTGGTCCTTTTAAACCTCTACCAGCAGAAACCACTACGTCAGCATCGGCGATAGTTGCCTTACCAACTACCTTGTCTATTTCGACAGATTTTGTTCCAAAATTATCCCCTAAAGTTGGACTAAAATCTTCAATAGTAATCGCTGTTTTATTTTCGATAATGCCAAAAGCGTTATTGGAAACTCCAACAATTTTTACATCGGTATTTATTTCCGTAAAGGCAAAACCTTTATTACTAAAGGTGGTTCTTTTAACGGTAAACGGACTTGTACTTTTTGGAGCTGCAACTACATTAGGAACATAACCCGCTTTTAAATGGCCCGCTAAAAGTGGTGCCAAAAATTTAGTGTCTGCACTAGAACTTAAAATAACTAGTTTAACACCTTCTTTTTTTGCTGCTTGCTCAATAGCATCGGCAAAAGCTTTCGCATTAAAAGTTTTTAATTTTTCGTTTGAGATATTTAAAACTTTAGAAATGCCGTAATCACTTAAACTTTCATTATCTGATGCGTTAAAAGAAACTGCGGTTGCAGTGGTGCCCATTTGCTTAGCAACTTCATGCGCATAAGAAGCAACTTCAAAAGAATTCTTTTTGAATTTTCCGTTTTCGGATTCTGTATATACTAAAACTGACATATTTTTATAATTTATTTTGCGTTATTAGTCCCCCTCCTTTGAAGGCCCTGGGAGAGGCTTAGAAAATTAGATAGCTTTCGCCTCGTTATGCAACAAATTAATCAATTCCTCCACGCTATCAACCAATTTAACTGTGCCTTTTGCTGCAGGTTTTTCAAACTTGGTGTCTTTTGTGGCGTTGCTTGCCGCTATTGGTTCTACAACAGTTAATTTTTTTTGACGTGCCATCATAATGCCACGCATATTAGGGATTCTTAAATCACTTTCTTCCACTAATCCTTTTTGTCCGCCAATAATTAAAGGTAGGATAGTGGCTATTTTTTCTTTACCTCCATCAATCTCTCGCATCGCAGTAACATTGGCACCTTCTATGTCTAATTTAATACAGGTATTTACAAAATTCATATCCAAAATACTGGCGATAATACCGGGTACCATGCCGCCATTATAATCAATGGATTCTCGGCCTGCAATGATTAAATCATACGCACCATCCTTAATAATAGCTGCTAATTGTTCTGCAACAAAAAAACCATCTGTAGGTTCCGCATTTACTCTAATAGCTTCATCAGCACCTATAGCCAATGCTTTTCGCATTGTTGGCTCTACGCTTGGCCCGCCAACGGTGGCAATATGCACAACAGCAGCTTGTTTTTCTTTAAACCACATGGCTCTTGTTAATCCAAATTCATCATTCGGATTAATAATAAACTGCACACCATTAGTGTCAAATTTTGTGTCGCCATCTGTAAAATTTATCTTTGATGTAGTATCAGGTACATTGCTTATACAAACTAATATTTTCATTCGTTAACTTTTAAATTTAAAAACATGGCTAAGATAGCCAATATTTTTCAAAAATACTATGCGTGCATAATAAATTTAAAACTTTTTTTAAGCTTTACAGGCTTTAGTATGATGGATAATTGTTATTTTTGTTCACCTTTTAAAAAAAGAATTTTAAGAAAGTGTAATTTATTGAAATTCATTGTTTTAAAATGGGTTTATTTTATTTAGAGTGAGCTGAGGTTATTTAAAAAGAATTAAAAATAATACATGAAAACAATACAATTTAGGGAAGCTATTTGTGAGGCAATGTCTGAAGAAATGAGAAGAGACGAGTCTATTTACTTGATGGGTGAAGAAGTCGCTGAATACAATGGGGCTTACAAAGCATCAAAAGGAATGTTAGCTGAATTTGGTCCAGATCGAGTTATTGATACGCCTATTTCTGAGCTAGGTTTTGCTGGTATTGGCGTTGGCTCAGCAATGAATGGCAACAGACCCATTATTGAATTTATGACCTTTAATTTTGCCTTAGTGGGTATTGATCAGATTATTAATAATGCGGCAAAAATTAGGCAAATGTCTGGTGGTCAGTTTAATTGCCCTATTGTTTTTAGAGGGCCAACAGGTTCTGCGGGTCAATTAGGAGCAACGCACTCACAAGCTTTTGAAAGTTGGTTTGCCAACTGCCCTGGTTTAAAAGTAGTCGTTCCGTCGAACCCTGCCGATGCAAAAGGCTTGTTGAAAGCGGCAATTAGAGATAATGATCCTGTTATTTTCATGGAATCGGAGCAGATGTACGGCGATAAAGCTGAAGTGCCAGAGGGAGAATACATTATCCCTATTGGAGTTGCTGATATCAAGAGAGAAGGCACTGATGTAACCATAGTTTCTTTTGGGAAAATTATAAAAGAAGCCTATAAAGCAGCCGATGAATTAGAGAAAGAAGGCATCAGTTGCGAAATTATAGATTTGCGCACTGTAAAACCTTTAGATTATGATGCCATTTTAAAATCGGTTAAAAAAACCAATAGAATGGTTATTTTAGAAGAAGCTTGGCCTTTTGGAAATGTGGCTTCTGAAATTATATACCATGTACAATCTAAGGCATTTGATTTTTTAGATGCGCCTATCGAGAAAATAAACACAGCAGATACTCCTGCTCCTTACTCTCCTGTTTTATTCGCAGAATGGTTGCCAAATTATGAAGATGTGATTAGATCTGTGAAAAAAGTAATGTATAAATAAATTACTTTTTTGTAAGTTAATAGTAGCTTTACTGATTTTTATGTTCAGTAAAGCTTTTTTAGTTTTTTATTCGAAATATTTAATGAAATTAATCTTTTCTCTTTTAACCTTTTTCTGTTCAATTTTAGTCTTTTCACAAACCAAAGTAAGTGGTATTGTCATTGATGAGCTTGGCGAACCTGTAGCATTTGCTAATATTATTTTCAAAGGCTCTAGCGAAGGCACAATAACAAATGATGATGGCGTTTTCTATTTAGAATCAGATAATAGCCATACAAACTTAATTGTTTCTTTCGTAGGTTATGAAAGTACCGAAATTATTTTGCAGAAAAAGGTAAACTATCGAATGAGAATCACCTTGCTAGAAGGTGGTGAGCAATTAAAAGAAGTGATAGTTTATTTTGGAAAACAGTCTAAAAAAAATAATCCGGCTATTGACATCCTAAAAAAAATATGGGAAAGAAGGCGGCAAAATGGGGTAAATCATTTTAAACAGTATAACTACGATAAATATGAAAAAATCGAATTCGATTTAAATACTATTGATAGCTCCGTTATCAATAGTAAAATATTTAAAGGTTTAGAGTTTATTTTTCAAGATTTAGATACCTCAAGAATTACAGGGAAAACTTATCTCCCAATTTTTATCAATGAAACTTTTTCAAAAATTTATGGCGATAATATTTCAGGAAAAGAAGAAGAAGAACTTTTAGGAACTAAGAATTCTGGTTTTAGCAATAATCAGGCGCTAACAGCATTTATTGAAGATTTATATTCCGATTATGATATCTATAAAAATTATCTAAAGTTTTTTGACAAAAGCTTTACGAGTCCACTTTCCAAAACGGGCATTGATGTATATAATTATGTTTTGACAGACAGTGCATTTATAGACAATAAGTGGTGTTATAACATTATTTATTACCCCAGACGAAAAAACGAATTGACGTTCAAAGGAAATTTTTGGGTAAATGACAGTACCTACGCCATCAAAAAAATAAATTTAGAAGTTACCAAAAGTGCCAATATCAATTGGGTAAAAGAAATTTATATTGAACAGGAGTTCGAGGTTTTAAACGACTCTGTTTTTCTTTTAAAGCGCGATTATATGTTGAGTGATTTTAGCCTTAACAAAAAGGAAAATTCCAAAGGTATATATGGAAAAAGGACGACGGTTTACAATAATTATGTTTTTGATGAATTAAAGGAAGATAACTTTTACAAGAACTTAAAAAATAAATTTGACACCTCCATTGTCGAGCGCGATAAAACTTTTTGGGAAGAAAATAGGTTAGAAGAATTAAACAAAGATGAAAAAGGTATTTACAAACTTTTAGATACTTTAAAAACAGTTTCAAAATTTAAAAGTTATTATAATATTGTCAGTATTTTAGGCTCTGGATATGTCGAAATTGATAAATGGAATTTAGATATTGGAGATGTCTATAGTACTTTTGGTTTTAATGATGCAGAAGGAATTCGATTAAGAGCAGGGGCTAGAACTTTTTTCGGGCAAAACGACCCTTGGCGATTAGAGGCCTACACTGCCTATGGTTTTAAAGATCAAAAGTTTAAGCACGGAATTTCCGGAAAATGGCTCTTAGATAAAAAATCGAGATTAATTATTTCTGGAGGTAATAGGCAAGATATTGAGCAATTGGGCTTGAGCCTTACCGCAACAACCGATGTTTTGGGTAGAAGTGCGGCATCTTCATCGCTATTTGTAGTAGGTGCAAATGATAGGTTGACGAATATAAATTTAAGCACCTTTGCCATGGAAGCGGAACCTTTAAATAATTTTCTGGTGAGGGTTGGGGGTTCCATGCGAACTTTAAGCTCCGCTTTGCCAGACTCCTTTAGTTTGGATTATCTTGATGCCACAAGCCCTACCGGAATCAATTCTGAAATTAATCAGCTTGATGTTACGACTGCTTTAATTTATACGCCTGGAAAAAGAACCATTGGTTATGGGGTAGAACGCAGAAGTATAAACGATACCTACAGTACCCTTTTTTTAAAATACACCAAAGGCATAGAGGGTTTGTTAGCAAGTGATTTTAACTATGAAAAATTACAGTTTTCATATACCCAACCATGGCAAATTGGGGGTTTTGGAAGGTTGAATAGTACCGTTGAAATTGGAAAAACTTTTGGCGAAGTGCCTTTGGGGTTGCTCAATGTAATTCCTGGAAATCAAACCTTATTTTCTATTTATGGCACTTTTCCCAATTTAAATTTTTACGAATTTGTAACCGATACTTACGCCGCGGTACATTTAGAACACAATTTTAACGGAATCCTTTTTTCTAGAATTCCTATCATCAAAAAATGGAATCTTAGAGAAATTGTCGGTTTAAGAGGAGTTTGGGGTTCATTATCTGATGAGAACATCTTATTAAGTGGTCCTACCAATATTCCTTTAATAGCGCCGAATGATCAAATTTATTGGGAATATTCCTTTGGAATAGGCAATATATTTAAAATTTTTAGGATTGATGCTAACTTTAGAGGAAACTACTTAGAAAACCCTGATGCCAGAGTTTTTAGTCTTACAGGATCTTTTGGGTTTAGTTTTTAAATTTAATTCCAACGACTACGTCCTAATTTTTATGTTTATAATTGAATTTCATTCAAATTTAAAAACCTGTGATACTTTAGTCTCTTTTACTATACCGATTCCGTTAAAATTTTTCCAAAAAATAGACTAAAACCTGCTATGTTTCGTTCATATAAACGCCTCGGACAAATTTAATCAAGTACCTTTGTGACAAAATTATATTGAAAATTATGGATGATAATAAAGAAATTACTTTTGATGTTTTAATAGAAATTCCGAAAGGAAGTAGAAATAAATACGAATACGATTTTACCTTACATAAAATTAGATTTGATCGAATGCTTTTTTCATCGATGATGTATCCCGGTGATTATGGTTTTATTCCTGAAACCTTAGCACTTGATAAAGATCCATTAGATGTTTTAGTGATGGGTTCAGAACCAACTTACCCTATGGTAGTTATGGAAGTAAGGCCCATTGGCGTTTTCCATATGACCGACGAAAAAGGACCTGATGAAAAAATTATTTGTGTGCCTGTCTCGGATCCAATTTGGAATAATAACCATGATATAAGTGATTTAAATCCACACAGATTAAAAGAGATAGAACACTTTTTTCAAGTCTATAAAGATTTAGAAGAAAAAAAAGTGGACGTAGGTGGATGGGGCAATGCTCAAGAAGCCATAGCTATTTATCATCAATGTGTAAAGCGTTACGACGAAAGTGAACACAAGAAAAAACGCACCTTTACCATATAAGTTTAAAATAATCAATCTTAAAAAGCCACTTTTATATTTAATTGTGGTTTTTTTTATTTGGACTGATTTCATACATTTACCGCCAACTAATTAACAAATATTTAAAATTATTATGGAAATACTAGTAAAATTCCTGCCTCTCTTTGGTGTTGTGGCATTATTGTTTGTCATTTGGAAAAACATGTGGGTGTCAAAGCAAGATGCTGGAAATGAAAAAATGACAAGAATTGCAAAAAGCATCTCAGATGGGTCAATGTCTTTTTTAAAAGCAGAATACAAGATTCTTTCTATATTCGTTGTTGCTGTTGCCGTTTTGCTATATGTAAAAGGAAGCAATGAAGTTGGTTCTCATGGGATGGTGGCATTTTCATTTGTGGTAGGTGCAGTATGTTCTGCCTTGGCAGGTTTTATAGGAATGCGAGTAGCTACTAAAGCCAATGTAAGAACTACCCAAGCCGCAAGAACATCATTAGGGAAAGCTTTAGAAGTAGCTTTTGCTGGTGGTGCTGTAATGGGTCTTGGTGTTGTAGGTTTGGGCGTTTTAGGATTGAGTGGTCTATTTGCTATCTATCAGGAGGTTTGGGCTGGTCCTGATAATTTAGGAATGGTATTAAATGTGCTTTCAGGTTTTTCATTGGGAGCGTCTTCTATTGCATTATTTGCTCGTGTAGGTGGGGGTATTTATACCAAAGCTGCCGATGTAGGTGCAGATTTAGTAGGTAAGGTAGAAGCTGGTATTCCAGAAGATCACCCTTTAAACCCAGCAACTATTGCTGATAACGTAGGTGATAATGTTGGTGATGTGGCAGGTATGGGTGCTGATTTATTCGAATCGTATGTTGGTTCTATTATAGGTACAATGGTTTTAGGAGCATTTATTATTACTCCAAATTTTGGTGGTTTAGGAGCGGTGTATTTGCCATTGGTATTAGCTGCCGTAGGTATTATAATGTCGATTATTGGTACATTTTTCGTAAAAGTAAAAGACGGGGGAAACCCACAAACTGCTTTAAATTTAGGTGAATTTGGTTCTGCTGGATTAATGGTAATAGCTTCTTATTTCATCATTACCGCATTAATTCCAGCAACTTGGATGTATGATGGTTTAGAATATACCGCAATGGGTGTTTTCTTTGCAACCTTAGCTGGGTTATTTGCAGGTTTAGCGGTAGGTAAAATCACAGAATATTATACAGGCACAGGTTCAAAACCAGTTAATTCTATTGTAAAACAATCAGAAACTGGTGCTGCAACAAACATTATTGCAGGTTTAGGCGTAGGGATGATGAGTACCATGTTTCCTATTTTATTCATTGCAGCTGCAATTTTAGTATCACACCATTTTGCAGGTTTATATGGTATTGCTATTGCTGCTGTTGGGATGTTAGCCAATACAGGAATTCAGTTGGCGGTAGACGCTTACGGCCCTATTTCTGATAATGCTGGTGGTATTGCTGAAATGGCTGAATTACCAAAGGAAGTGCGTGAACGTACAGATAAATTAGATGCAGTTGGAAATACTACCGCAGCAGTTGGTAAAGGTTTTGCTATTGCTTCTGCGGCATTAACAGCCTTAGCATTATTTGCTGCCTTTATGAAAGTAGCCAATGTTACCTCAATAGATGTTTCCAAACCAACAGTAATGTCTGGTTTGTTAGTTGGTGCCATGCTTCCTTTCGTATTCTCGGCACTCTCCATGAACGCAGTTGGTAGAGCAGCGATGGCTATGATTGAAGAAGTACGTCGGCAGTTTAGAGATATTCCTCAATTAAAGGCTGCACTTGCAGTAATGCGTAAGTATGATTCTGATATGTCTAAAGCGACTCCAGAAGACAGAGCTATTTTTGATGCGGCTGATGGGTATGCAGAATATGATAAATGTGTAGATATTTCTACAAAAGCATCTATTAAAGAAATGGTATTGCCTGGTTTGTTAGCGATTGCAGTTCCTGTAGCTGTTGGTTTTATTGGTGGCGCAGAAATGCTAGGTGGTTTATTAGCAGGGGTTACATCTGCCGGTGTTCTAATGGCAATTTTCCAGTCAAACGCTGGTGGTGCTTGGGATAATGCTAAAAAAATGATTGAAGCTGATGGTCGTAAAGGTACTGATGCTCATAAAGCGGCTGTTGTTGGTGATACTGTTGGAGATCCATTTAAGGATACTTCAGGGCCATCTTTAAACATTCTTTTAAAGTTAATGTCGGTTGTGGCATTGGTAATTGCACCAAGTATAGCTTTAAGTTTAGACGATGTTTCTGCATATGCTAAGGATAAACAATCTATCCAAACTTCTATTCAGATGAATATTGCTCAAAACGATGCAGCAGAAGCTACCATCGTTTATACCACTACGACTAACGGAGTGGCTATCACTGAAGAGAAAATTTTCAAAGGAACACAAGAAGAAGTAAAAGCACAATTGTTGGCTTTTGAAAGCACTGCAGTGAAGAATAATGATTCAGATATCGATATTAAGATTGAAAAAGTAGATATTCGGAAATAATCCAATTGAAATCATATAAAAGTTTTATTTTTAAACCTGTTGATAGTAAAATATGAGCAGGTTTTTTTAATGAAACCCAATTTTGGAAAGCACGCAGTGCGCAGACAGCATTAATGGTTGAATTAATTTTGTAGCAAGGCGGGATCTCTTATTGGTTATTAGGAATGTTGAACCCACTTTTTAAAAGTATAAAATGGGTATTTAAAAGTAATATTATAAGTAGAATTAATTTGTTAAACACATTTGATTTTATATTTTTCAAAGACTCAAAAACCCATAACCTTCATAAAATCAGAAAATTAATAATTAGATATGCCATTTTTCAAAAAAGATCCTTTACAAATTATTTGCTTTAACGCCTATGGTACTGGGTCGCATTTTTATTTGAGAGGTCGTGCTTTGGAAGATGAAACCATAGATTTAGATAAAAAAGGATGGTTTCATTTGGTGTTGAATACATGGAAACGTTTTGAATCTGATGAAATTAAGAGTATAGATTTGAATATAACCTTGCCTAATGGGGTTGTTTTAAAAACTAAAACAGATTTTCATGGGTATTTTAAATTGAAGGCTGAGGTAAGTGGTTTAGCTATGTTTACAGATGAAGAAGGTTGGTTAGTTTTTGAAGTTGCCTATGATGACATACCCCTAAACCGAATCATTCAACAAAAAAACAGTTTTATGGGTAAAATATTAATTCCGTCAGTTAAAGCAAACTACGGCGTTATTACTGATATTGATGACACCATACTGCATACTGGCGTAGTCTCAAGACTTAAATGGAAAGTACTCTATAATACGATTTTTAAAACTGCTAAAAATCGTTCGCCACTCCAAGGAGCATCAGATTTTTATAACCAATTACACTTGGGTAAAAACTTGGCGAATGCAAATCCCATATTTTATGTAAGCCACAGTCCTTGGAATTTATACCGTTATTTAGAATTTTTTTTAAGACAAAATAATTTTCCAAAAGGACCTATTTTATTGCGTAGTTTTCAAGCCATATTTAAAAAAAAAGCAGTAGGTGACAAACCTCAGAAACAACTTGAAATTTTAAATATTTTAAAAACCTATCCAGATTTATCCTTCATTTTAATTGGAGATGGAGGCGAACGCGATGCTGATATTTATAAAGAAATTGCAGCCCTTTTTCCAGACCGAATCTTGGCCATATATCTTAGAAGCGTTAACCATAAACGCCGAATGATTAGGGTAAGAGGACTCTTCGAAGACTATAAGACTACACCAGTTTTATTTGTTGAAAATAGTGATCAAGCAGTGGAACACGCAAGGGAGCTAGGATTTATTTAAAGTTACGTATTAATAACAAGTAAATGTTATTGGTCTTTAGGCTATAATCTTGCGGCAGAGCGGTCTAAGCTAGCAATAAAAATCCTTAAAACAATCCATTAATCTCCGCATCAATTTTATTGATTATAATCCCTAAATCCTCAGGATTATCTACAAAATCGAGCTGGTCAACATCTATAATTAATAATTTTCCTTTTTCATATTTTTGACTCCAAGCTTCATAGCGTTCGTTGAGTCGGCTTAAGTAATCAATAGAAATTGTATTTTCATATTCACGACCGCGTTTATGAATTTGCTTTACCAAATTAGGAATTGAACTACGCAAATAAATTAAGACATCTGGCGGTTGCACCAAGCGTTCCATTAACTCGAATAAACTAGAATAATTGCTAAAATCTCTGTTGGTCATTAATCCCATGGCATGTAAATTGGGCGCAAAAATATAAGCGTCCTCATAAATGGTACGGTCTTGAATAATGTTCTTTCCAGACTCCCTAATTTCTAAAATTTGTCGGTATCGGCTGTTTAAAAAATAGATTTGCAAATTGAAACTCCAACGCTCCATTTGGTTGTAAAAATCATCTAAATAAGGGTTATCCACCACATCTTCAAAATGGGGTTCCCAATGATAATGTTTGGATAGTAACTTGGTTAAAGTAGTTTTACCAGCACCAATATTTCCTGCAACGGCAACATGCATAGTGTTTTCTCTTAATTAATTAATTAATGCTGTAGGCATTAAAATATATCCTTTAGGATTTTTGAGTTTGTAAAAAAGCCCTAAAACTAAATCGCTTTTAAACTTTTCATTTCCTATTTCCCATTTCCGACTTTTTACTTTCGACTCTCTCAAACGGCGACACAATATACAACGAATCTTGTGTTGTTAAAAATATAGTTGATGAAATACGTAGTTAATTTAATGGCACACCAATTTGTACCCATAACCACGAATGTTTAAAAATAAAATTCTACATATTTTTGGGTTCGGATTTGGGAATTAAATAGTTTCTTATACTTTCTAACAATATTTTCTTATATTCATAATGGTAAAAGATGATGTAGTTAGATTAGTTTCTAAATATTTAAATTATTATTCATAGATAACTCGGGTGACTTTAATGTCCGAGACAAAAACAATTTTAATTTTATTAATTATGTCAAATTTTATTAAGTCTAAATTTTGAAGCCCACGAAGTGCTTCTAAGAAATGATATGGGAAGAGTTAAAGGGGGCGCCATGCCTGATGGTTTTGATTGCGCTGCCTCTTTTAGTAAATGCGATGCAAGACATCCTGTGAGTCTCACAGATTTTCAAAGGTGTATGTTTTGGGATAGTTGTCTTTAATATTGTTCATATTTGGACTCATATTTTTAATATGAGTCCAAATTAAAATAGATTATAATCGTTCAAAGTTCCTTAATTAATTTTGAGATTTGATTTGAGAACTAACTTTAAAAAAAAATTAAAATCAAACATTTTTTTATGAAAATTTTTTTTACAATTATATTATTATTTTCAACCTGTCTAATTTCAGCTCAGGAATTAATGGGTAAAGTAACTTATCTGGCCACATTTGATGACTACGAAGAAGACATGCTTAATATTGATGAAATATCTGTATTTCCTAAAAAAATGAATTCAGATGAAAAAATTTCCAATAGCCCTCTATATTTTCATTTATTTTTTAATAAATCTAAAGCATTATTCCAAGCAGAATACGACTTACCCACAAAAAGAAAATTAGGTTTTAAGTTTAATAAAACGGGGTCGATGACAAGTGACGAAAATAAATATTACATAGATTTAAAGGAAGAGGATAATTATTATCAAAGCTTTTGGTCACAAGATATTTTGGTGGATTTGGAAGATGTTAATTGGACGTTAACTGACGAAACTAAAAAGATTGGAAATTTTATTTGTTATAAGGCAATCGCACCAAAATCTGCTGGGCAAATATATCAAATGGAATTTACAAAGCCATTAATAGCATGGTACACGAAAGAGATACCCGTTTCTTTCGGAATTCAATATTTTCATGGGCTTCCAGGTTTAACTATGGAGTTGGTTGCAGAATATGCTAGCGGAAAAATTTCCTATGAGGTAACAAACATAGATTTAAATAAAAAAGCTGTAAAGATTGAAAAACCAGAAGGCAAAAGAAGACTAACTAAAAAGGAATACTTTGAGTATTGCTCAGAGATTAATAAGAGGAGATAAAATACATATTAAAAATGATTCAGAGATACAGCGATACAGCGTTCTATTTGTTCATTGCCTTGTATGGGAGATGAGAATCTTATATTTAGAAATTATTTATTAATTTTCGGATCTTTGTTATTAACTTACAAATACCATTTGGTAACGATTTTTGTCTTGTAGTTCCAGATTTTAAAAGTATAAATAATGGAAGTATTTTTTGTCATTATTTTAAATTGATAGACACAAACTTTGGTGTCTCTGAACGACCAAGAAATTAATAACATAAATGAATAATTATGAAAATTTTATCAAGTTTAAATTTTTGAGCTAATGAAGTGCTTCAAAGAAATGAAATGAAAAGTGTTTTAGGTGGTGGACCCTATTGTTCCGGAGTTGCAGCAGATAGTGTTGCTTCATATGAATTAGAAAATGACTGTCTCACCGGTGAGCAATATAATTATGCTTTTAATTATGCTTATAATATTTGCATGAATTACGAGAATGATTAAACTCTAAAATTTAGCCCATCTTCAATTCAAAAAATGAAGATGGGTAATAAAACATAATTATTCTATGAAGTATTTATTAAGTTTTTTGTTTTTACTTTTCTCATTTAAGTCATTTTGTCAGATCAAAGATACACTCCATAAAATTTCCCCAAGAAATATGGTTATTTCTTTTCCTGAACAAGAAATCTATAAATATGTAAATGACTATTTACCTAAATTTGTATTGACTGATTTAGATGGTCATATTATTGATTCTGACTTTTTAATAGGTAAACCAACAGTTGTCAATTTTTGGTTTACAAATTGCGCTCCTTGTATTGAGGAAATGCCCATACTCAATAAAATAAAACGGCAATATGGAAATAAGATAAATTTTGTTGCCATGACTTTCCAAGAAGCAAATGTTGTGAAAGATTTTCTCAAATTAAATGAATTTGATTTTCTTCAGATCGTAAATTCAAAAACGTACTTAAAAAATTTTGGTTTCTTTAGTTATCCTAAAACAATAATCTTAGATGATAACTTGAAAGTCATAAAAATTGAAAGATTGATTGGAAAGAATCAAAACTCAAATCGTGAAAATATAATTGAATTTGAAAAAAGAATTTCAGGTATTTTGAATGTCTTGTTGGAATCTCCCAAAAATTAATTGAAACCATTTTATTTTAGTTATAATTAATTTTATTTGAATTTAATATATTTTTTTTTGAATTGTTTGTGACCAATGACTTTCTGAATATTTCTTTAAAGGCAATTAACTAAAGCCGAAGTCGAAAAACAAAAGGAAGAACTACAGCAAAAATTTGCAAAAGTAATAAAACAAGAAATTTTTGTAGCTATTAAAGTCAACAATACAGAAACAAAGAGGGACTCCATCATCCAAACAATAAGTTTTGATATACATGATGGAAAAAATAGGGGCGGAGCACAAAAAAGCTATATTGCCAAGTTAAAAGGAGAAAAATTCCCTGATTTTGACTTAAAAACGCCTTTAGGCGATAATTTTAATTCTGAACAATTGAACGGAAAACCTACCATGATAAATTTTTGGTTTACCAAGTGTGCTCCTTGTATTGATGAAATACCAGTTTTAAATGAAATATATGATCAGTATAAAAACGACATTAATTTTATTGCGATTACGTATGAGACCGAAGAAAAGGTAATGGCTTTTTTAGAAAAGCATCCTTTTAAATTTAAACACCTAGTAGATGCTCAGAATTTTACGGATGCTTTAGAATTACAAGCCTATCCTTTAAACTTATTTTTAGACGCCAATGGAATTTTAAAGTACATCGAAAACGGCATCGCTTATGTGATGAAAGAAGGAGAAGAAGGCATGAAAATGGGTGACGGTAAAGAAATAATAGCAATTTTGGAGAAATTGAGGTAGTTGTTAAATCAAAAAATATTTTGAACTAAAATTTTAGTTATATTTAGATTTTTAAATAATTTAGAATGTGTAACTAAACCAAATCCAAAATCTGAAGTCTAACCAAAAAACCAATACATTAACAATGAAAAATCAACTTCTATTTTTAGCTACATTTTTAAGTTTTATTATGCCTGGTCTTGCTCAAGATTTTCAAGGTAAAGCCATTTATCAATCAAAAACATCTATGGGTGATTTTAGTTTCGGTCGAGAAATGCCCGAAGATCAAAAAAAGCAGATGATGGAGCGTATGAAAGGCATGTTTGAAAAAACTTATGTACTTACCTTTGATAAATCGTCGGCCATGTATGCAGAAGAAGAAAAACTAGAAGCACCAAGTGCTGGCCGCGGGGGCATGAGCTTCGGTGGTTTTGGCGGAAGTGGAAAACTTTATAAAAATGTTAAAGATCAAAACTATACAAGAGAGACAGAAATGTTTGGAAAGGTTTTTTTAATTAAAGATGAATTAGCAAAGCTAGAATGGAAAATGGGTACTGAAAGTAAAAAAATCGGCAACTATACCGCTTATAAGGCCACTGCGATTAAACCTATTGATTCTACTAGTTTTGAGGCGCTGCGAAACAGACGTCAAAAACAACGCGAAAAAGAAGATGCCGAAAAAGGAGTGAAGAAAGATTCTACTGAGAATAAATCTTTTTTTGCTGGTTCTTCAGAGCTCAAAGAA
>Ga0105055_10002837_pt1 | contig 26651 bp, 35 predicted proteins | sample BON03_FD_78090 | JGI IMG/M metagenome (GOLD analysis project Ga0105055, IMG submission 78090) | Freshwater microbial communities from Lake Bonney liftoff mats and glacier meltwater in Antarctica - BON-03 | ecosystem: Environmental > Aquatic > Freshwater > Ice > Glacier meltwater | place: Lake...
GTTTGCGCCAAAGTCACGCTCAATTCCCGTTTATAATATTCATTTGACGCACCCCCAAAATGGGGGTGGTTAAAAATTGTTACGCACCCCCAATTTGGGGGTGGTTAAAAATTGTTACGCACCCCCAAATTGGGGATTTGACGCACCCCCAAAATGGGGGTACGGATAGACTATAACTACGGATAGACAATAGGCCACTATTAACTGCCTTGTGTGTAATTTTATTTCCTCTACCGCGCTTCGCTTGCTTCCTCGCCTTCACTTCGTTGCGGCCGAGGCTTAATTGGCAAATCAAAAGACCTAAGCTAATGCTTTTCTTAGTGTCAACTTCGGTTGGCATTGGCTCAAGGATTAGGCTGGTCAAAGTTTATGGATATGGTTAACGCAACAAACCCCGTTCAAGAGATTCCAGAAGAAGCAAAAGAGGTTGAGGTATCTTGATCTGATTTACAGCTTAAAGTAGGATTGAGCCGGTTGGTATTTTCAGTACCAACTAGCTCATGGGCGTAGCCCTAAGGATATATTTACACGCATAACCAGTGCGCTAAATATTTTGATACTCAACACACTAGAGTTGCGTTAAATATGAACATAGTTTACCAAGACACTAAGCACCATGCAAGAGCTTTACTAAAATAATGCGATATATTCCGTAGAAATTTCTGTATCTTGAATTTAGCAGTTACTAATTCACACCCCAAGGAAAGGGGGAACTAACAAGAGGACACATGTGATGATAGTTTTACAGCCAAACGTATTTAAAAGCCTTCACAAAGTGATGAAAGAGTTAGACCAAACAGCAATGACGACCCCTGAAAAGTTTGCCCACGTGCAAGGGTTGCTCAAATTAATCTCAAGGAGAGATGCGTAATGAGTATTGATATGAAAACTAATTCATTTTGCATAAAGAGAGTAGACCCTCGTTATGTCACATTAAACGAGGACATCTTCATGTCATTGCCTGGCGACTGCCTGAAAGTTTACCTAGCGTTACGCTTTGAAGCGGATTATGAGATGGAATACTCATCTGTGAAGAGGAATGTGCAGTTTTTAGCGAATAAATCATTAATTAGCGTCCGGCAAGTAAAGTACTGCTTAAAAAAACTAGAGGAGCAAGGGTTAATTATGAGGGAAAAAAACCCAGGCTACCAAACAACTTACTGGGTTGCTAAAAACTTAAACCATTTTGTCAAAGTTTCAGTAGTGCAGGAGGTGCACGGGGTAGTGCAGGAGGTGCACGGGGTAGTGCAGGAGGTGCACGACATAAACAATAACTCTTTCATTAATCATTCCAATAAAGATATATGCACCTCCGTTCCGGAGATGCAGCCAGCTGCCCCTAAAGAAGAAAAACCCAAGCCCACAGTAACCAAGGAGGTAGCCCAGTATGTAACCGCATGGAACCAGTTAGCGAGCAAATACAACCTAAACACCATGGGCTCAAACCAGAGAGAATTAAAAGCAATCGAGGCTAACTTAAGAAAGCTAAAGCCTATTTGGGACTGTGTGTTAACTCCCGAATCGTTCGTTTGCTTAATGGAACAGGCTGCAATACTGAAGCACGACTACTTAATTCAGATGAATTTTGAGCTTGAATGGATTTTAAGAGAGAAAAACTTTATGAAAATTTACAAAGACGTAGAGAGGGCGGGAAATGAAAGACCACGATAAAAATACAGAACTACGCGTAATTGGAGCACTAATTATCTGTGGTAGCATGAAAGATGAGGGCGCGGTCAGTATCTTTTCCCAGGTGACAGAAGATTTTTTTATGTCGAAAGACGTGAAGGAATTATTTGGCGCAATTAAATCTCAAGTTTTAAAAGACCTGCCATTTGATGCAATAAGTTTATCACCTATTATTTCCGAAGTTGCATACCAGCTGCTATTACCGATACTTGACGGTGACTACCATTCATTTTCAACAATCAGCAATGATATTGAAGTTTTAAAGAAAATGCATCGTTTGCGGCCTAAGCTTGAATTAATAAAAGGAGCCAACAGAGCTTTGTTAGCAGAGATAAACCAAGATGTAGCTCTTGAGTTAATACAGGAGTTAGGGTCAAAGCTAATAACAGATAGACCTCTAGCAAAAGAGTATGCACAGGAATGCGAAGAGCTTATTGAAGAAATACTTACCTCCGATGAAAACCCCACAGAGATTAAAACTAACCTAAGGGATTGGCCTCCGTTTCCAGCAACGGGGATGATTGTAGTTGCAGGGCGAGCGGGTATAGGTAAAACCATGATGGGCTTGCATTTATTGGAGAAGATACTTGAGGCTAAACCAGGAACCAAAGCCATTTACTTCAATCTAGAGATGAGCAAAAGAGTTATGGTTAATCGGTATTTAAATATGATTTATCCGTTTACTGGCTCGCTTAAATCCGCTTTAAACATGGGTGGTGCAACAGAGTTGCTTAAGCGTAACCTTCTGTTAATTACAAAGCCGAACGTGACAATAAGCGAGATTGAATTAATCTCCACATGCCAATCATTGGAGCATGATATTTCCGTTATTGTTGTGGATTACGTTGGGCGCGTCAAAGGCTTAGGAAGCAATAGACATGAGCAATTGGAGGAGATAGCTCAAGACCTCGCAGGGTTAGCTATTAAGCTAGATTGTGTTGTGCTCGCCATACAGCAAGTGAGCAAGGAAAAAGTGGAGAAAGTAAAAGTAGACAGAGTCCCAGAAATACACGAAGGAGCTGGCTCCATGGGCTTTGAAAGAGCGGCTGAATGGTGGTTAGGGATTGACCAGCCCCAGGTAGCAGAGCCTGAAAACCCCTCGGTTAAAGATTTGTTTATCGTAAAAAATCGCAAGTCGCGCGGGGACTCGGGTTACTTTACTGCCTATCTAACATTCAAAGGCGGTAGGTTTTATGAAGTAGACCAAAGAGAATGCGAGATAAAAATGAATAACCAGGGCTTTAACCTAACCCCTCTATCTAAATTTAAAAAGGAAAAAAACTATTGCAAGGAATGAGGCGTTTTAGTTTGTGATAAAGTCGCCTAGGTGCTAGCATAACTAAAAATATTAGGGGTTAAATGATGGCTAAGTCAGAAATTAAAGCAGAACAACGCGCACCAGTAGTCACAGAACGCACACGCAAGCCCCGTGAAGGCTTTAAAAACCCAAACCGAGGCATCCCAGTGGCCGAAGGGTTAACGCTTCAGGACGTGCCTCGTGAGATGATTCAAGCGCATCTTCGAGCTAGTGAGCAGGTAGCAAAACAGCGCTTCAAAGAAAAATATAATGCTGGATTTGGTGGAAACGAATCTTTTTGAGGTGAGTCATGGCTGATTTCAATGCGTGTGTAGATCACGTTTTAGCTAACGAAGGCGGTTATTCAGACAATCAGAAAGACAAAGGGGGAGCCACTAATTTTGGTATCTCACTTAGATTTCTGAAGGAAGTTAACCCGAAAACATTAGTACGCAATGGAATCACCGGCGAAGTTACCAAGCAAACGATTAAAGATTTGACAAGAGAGCAGGCGGTTAGCTTTTATTATTCTGAGTTCTGGAATACGGCTAGATTTGACAAAATCATGAATGGGATTATCGCTAAATACGTTTTTGATAGCGCGGTTAATCATGGGTTGCACCAGGCCACGTTAAACGTTCAGCGCGCTTGTTGTTCAGCACAAAAAAAGGTTGATTTTATTATGTGTGATGGCTTGCTAGGCCACAAGACATTGGGAGCTATCAACCAAATTTCTTTTTCACTCATACCGCCTATGATTAGTGAAAGGGCTGGCTTCATGCGTAGGATAGTGGCTAGAGACCCTACGCAATCGGTGTTTTTAGATGGTTGGTTAAAACGGGCGTATGATATTTAATCGCCTCGCGACTCCTTCCATTCTTCGGTTGCTTGTTCTTCCCTTGCATTGTTTTTGAGTTGTTCGGAAATTCCGTAAGACTGGTTTAATTCGTCCTCGTCACCGTGGCATTCATTGGTTTCATTCATTTTTAACTTTCCTCCCACGTCTAGAATTCCCGACCTGGCCAGCAATAAACAGCCAAAAAGCCAAGGAAGCAAAACCAAACACCACCTTGCCTAGCTCGTAAAAAAATCCATCCATCTTAAAAGCCCTCTATTGGTAGCCCGAGCTCTAATGCGCGAATTAATTCTTTAGCACCTTCTATCATGTTTTCTGCTTCGCTTCGACTGATATAATCCCCGATTGAAGCCAGGTTATCGGAATCGTTGAGGTAATATTTTAAGCGTAAATAATAACAATCTTGATATTCTACCGCGTCACCCTCGAATGATAAGTCGGCGTGAAAGCTGTTTTTTAAGTCGAATATTTGCATAATTAAGCCGCCTTCAGTTTGTTTTGTTTCACGCCTGCTCTATCGCTACCGTATACCGCGCGGATATCATCCATGGTTTTGCTGCCACGGCTGAATGACTTGTAATCGCTTGGACGGTAGAACCACATTTTTTTCTTGATTGCCCACTTGTAACCGGCTGTTTTCAAGACTTCACGGTGAGGTTTGGTATCACCTGAAACCCACACCCACGCGCCACAGACTTCGATATCGAGGTTTAAACCCATGATTGCGGTTAGTGCCTCGAAAAGCTCATGGCCGTATTCTATGCCCGTTTGTTCTGTGCCCGTGTGGTCTTTAAGTACTGCATAAGCTTCATTAACTGCTTTCATCATCTCAAGCCCTGCCGGATTGCGGTCAGGGTGATACAGTGAGCAAGCTTTTCGGTAAGCTTTTTTTGTTAGTTCCGGCGTTATGTCACCGGTGAGCCCTAGAATTTGGCAAGCGTCTGTTATTTTCATGGCATGTTTTCCGTTATGTTATGTAATTAATATCAATCGATACGGTATAAAACGCTTCTAATCTCGTATATTTCAGAGTCTAAATCACGGGTGTGAAGCAGTTCGCTTATTATTTCTTTAACTATCCCAATGGCTTTTACAGTAAATGAGGTAGCTTCAAGTGCATCATCTTTTGCTTGAAGGATGGCTAGCTTTTTTTCAGCGATAGCGATAGTGTCGAGTCTGTTTTGTTCATTTGTAACCGCCGCCAATCTTTCTAATATATCTTTCATTTTGTGCCCCTGGTTTGTTTAGTTCGCTTAATCGCTAACTTGGATACATGATAGCATTGTGTTATGTTCTTGTCAACACTTTGTAAACAAATAATTAACTATAACGTGGGAAAGTGCTATTACTAAGTAGATCCACTCGCTTTTTATGCGGTAAACTCAGGCAATGAATGACGTTTTTTATTTAACAGAGGGAATATTATGGAAAATAAAGAGCCAGGCTTACCAGGTAGGCCTACAACGTTAACAGAGGCAATATCAGCAGCTATTATCAAAGACGTGTCCGAAACTTTATCGATTAATTTTGCGGCTGAAGCACAGGGAATTCCACGCTCTACAGTTACAACATGGATAACGCGAGGCTTTAACGATATGCAAGCAGGTGAAGCTAGTATATTCGCTTTGTTCTCGAAAGGCGTAAAACGGGCACGCGCTGGATATGTACACGATGCGGTAAAAGATATCCGACACGGCGGTAGTGGCTGGCAAGGAACGGCGTGGCTTATGGAGCGTTGTTGTGCCGAAGATTTTGGAAAAGATTCTGAACTTTACAAGCAATTATTGCAAGATTATAAAATGATGATGCAGACCATGCTTGACCAAAAAGGAAATAGTAGTGCAGGACGATAAGCCTAAAAAAAAAACATGGATGCCTTGGACAGAAGAAAGAAAGCAGGCTAGAAAAGATAAATATAGAAAAATGATACTTGATGCAGCCGAACATGTGCGCCTGAATCGTTTAGAGCAAAAAAAAGATAATGGGTAAACTATGACGTTTGAGCTAAACTACATTGAGTGGGAGCAAGCTTGCCAGGCGGCTGGATGGGTTAAACTTGAGTCAGTAACAGATTGTAACCGACTGGTTAAATCCATTGGCTACGTCATCAAGGAAACGTTATCTAGCGTTACTATTGCAGCCAGCGTGTCCGGTGATTACTATTGTCACCCACTAACCATCCCTAAAACATCTATTAAAAAACGTTCTATCACACGGGATTCTATACCATGAAAATGAACAAAAATAATGAATACGCAATGACTGAGAAAAAGAAACCAGTTGTTAAAAAGGCAATGGCAAAAAAGAAAGCCGTTAAAAAATCAAAGTAAACTAGGGGATTACAACGTGGACGATAACGCTAAAAGATTTATGCTCGATACTTTAAGAGCAGACTATATTGAATTCATGACTAAATGCGCAAAGATTCCAGGCGCAATGATTCAGAAACAACAAGCGTTTATGCGCTTTGATGAAGGCCATATGTGGTTACAAAACGCTATTGCTTCGTATGTCGAAGAAGCGCCAGCCGAACAACCAGAATTAGTAGAACCAGAACAAGGCTCAGCAGAATAAACTATGTCAAATAAAAAACCAGTTGAAAAGTTTTCAGCTATGAGGGAGGCTTTAAAGCTTGCCCTCAAAAAGCATAATGAAACGCATGGGTATAAAATGCTCAATAAAAAAGATTCAAAAGATAACAAAGAGGTTGTAAATGACTGAGAAAGTGAAGCGTGTGTTTGAAATGTCTGAGTTAGAACGCGCGGTTATGCTGATGCTTTGGGGTGATATCCAGAAACTTCCTGAGTACGATTGTTTTAGAAAGTATGAGCGAGGTTTTAAGTTCGAAGAAAAAGACTATGTTTATAAATGCCAATACCGCATTGACGATGGGCACTTGAGGCTTAAAGATGCAGCTATCGAACACGCTCAGGAAACTATTAACATAATGCACTAGGATAATCATGAAAACCAAAGTTAAAAAAACATTAATATTCTCGCTACGTTTAATCAATGCAGCTATCAAGCCACTTGTGTTCCTGTTCTTAATACAGATCAATATATTCATGCTAAAACCAGCAATCATATTTCTTGTACAGTGATACACTTTGTTTGTTTCTATAATATCTCAACAGGAATCCAGGCTAAGCTAGCGTTCAGCCAGGAGTTCAGACATTGCAACGTTATCACCTACGATGGTGAAAGCTGGTTAGTAACTGAATTCGATGCGTTTGGATATCAAATTCAAATGGTGGATGTTAGAAGTGGAGCTTCCTTAATACGTGGCATGAAGCATGTGCCAAGTTTAACCGCTTTGATTGTGATAGATGTTGAAAAGAAAACGCGTGTCTGCTGGAAACCGTGCATGGGTAGAAGCTGCAATGAGCTAGCGCGGTATGTAACGGGTGCTAACATTGGATTTACATTTAACCCTAAACATCTTTACAATAAGCTAATAAAATACAATTGTAGAAACTACGATATTCTGCACGCTTGGAGGCGACAAGATGGGGTTATTTGATGATGATGGTTCAGACGACATAATCAAGCAACAGCGTGATATGCAGATTGACCAACAATTTAGAGAGAATCAAGCAGAGCTAAAAGGCAAGAAAGATTCCCTATACGCTCAGCGCTTAGATATCATTAAATCTTCAGGCGGTCAAAACTGGAATAACACCATTCCAACAGCATCAAGCGCTTCTCCTGGTTTCTTAGGTGGCACTAAACGCCGCAATAATGTCGGTAGGGATATTCTATGACTTCGCCACCAGAAAATTTTCACAAACTAAACGACCGCTACCAAGAGGCAAGAGCCTACAAGGACAGGTGGTTAGCACTATATAAAGATTTGTATTTCTACGTTATCCCAGACCGTGACGCGTTTAATATTAAGTTCAATTATACTGATATTGGTAAACCAGTTACCCAACAAATTTGGGACAATACAGCTATGCTTGCGGCGTATCAACGCGCTAATGATTTACATGGTTTATTGATGCCGAAAGATCGCGTTTGGGGGCAATACAAACTAGACCCACACATGTATGACGATATTGACATTCAAAAAGGCAAGGAAATACTGGATAAAGTAAATGAACGCATCATGTTTTATCTTAATGAATCTAATCTTGCCCGCGTGGTGGGTTCTTCTAACCTGGATTTGGTTGGGGGTACGGGGGTTATTTGGATTGAATCCCCTAGCGATGATGTACCTTTATATTTTCGCTCTATTCCTGCCATTGCTTTATACGCTGAGTATTCTAATGACGACATTATCAAAAACTGTTGGTATGTAGCTAAAATGACAGGTCGGGCGGTACTCCAAAACTTCCCAGACTACTCAGGCACACACCGCGAGCACTTGCTTCAAAATCCAAACGAAACTTATTCGGTAAACTATGGACAGATTGAAGTAGGACGTGAAGAGTATTATATTTACGCCGTACTCGATGATGACCCTTTCCATGTTTTGTGGGATAGGTACAGCGACTATAGACAGATTATTGTCTACCGTGACCGTGTGCGCCCTGGTGAAGTCGAAGGACGTGGTATTGGCTTGGATATGATGCCAACGATTAAAGATTTGAACCGCATCGTTGAGTACTCACGTAAGAACATGGCGTTTAAAGCTAACCCACCCATGTTCTATGATGCTGGAAGTTATTTTAATCCGTACTCAATACGCCAATGGTCGGGAGCTATGATTGCTCGCCAACCTAACGGACGCAATCCGCTCGAAGCTTTACAGATGCCAGAATACCCCGATGTATTCCAGCAAATTGTTCACATGCAAGAAACAATCCAAAAGGGATTTATGGTCGATCCACTTGGTGAGATACAAACACCCGTAAGATCTGCTACTGAAGTTTCATTGCGTGAGAATAGAGCTCAAAGAACAGCAAGCACAGACATAAGCCGTTTAATAAATGAGCTGCCGAAGCAAATTTTTGAAACCTGCTCGAAAATCTTAAATGGTCGCGGCTTACTGCTAAAACCGACAGAAGTAATACCAAAATTTGACCCAGCAAAAATGAGGTTTGCGTTCCAATCACCATTGTTTGACCTGCAAAATCAATCAGACCTTAACAACCTTGTAACATCAATGCAGATTAAACAGCAATTCTTTGGACAAAGTGCGCCAATGGTTAGTACGGATATTTTCGAGGTTAACCGGTTTATCATGGACAAGTTAAACTTGCCTTCTAAACTATCTGTAAGCGATGACAAGTTAAAACAAACACTGGCCGAAGCAGCACAACAAGAACAACCGCCACAAGGTTCACCGCCTTCAACAACGGCTGCAAATGTAGAATTTCCTTTGAATCCAGGGGTGGCAATATGACGGTAGTTAAATTTCCAGAAAAAGAAATGTCACTTGATGATATTCATGAATGCTCACTTGATATTGCTAGCAGTCTTGATAGGGCATTAGAACTTGCTATTATGCTCGAAGGCCACTACATAAATGACGGCCTTGTAAGTTTTCAATTCAATCGGTTGATAAACGTTATTCAAGAATCATTCTATCAAGTTGAGGACATGCTAGGGGTAACACATGATTGAAGATTTATTAGACTCTAAGAAAATAAGCCCTAAAGAATTTAAGCTGTACAAGTTATTTACAAGCGAACTTGGAAGTGAGTGCTTGAAGGACATGATTGAAGAACTTTTTTGGGAAGAACCGGACGAAACTTTAATGACTGCCGGTGTTCTTGGACTGTATGAGGGCAGGCGTTCGTATGCTCGAAGCATGAAATACACCGTTGAAAAGGTTCAAGCTGAAATTAATAAACAACTAACACCAGGGGCAAGCAATGACGGATGATAACAACGATGATGTAAAGCTATACGCTGGCAAGTTTAAAACAATTGAAGAACTTGAGTCAGGCTATAACAACTCAGCCAAAGTGTTTCAAGAAAACGAAGATTTAAAACGTAAGTTTGAGGATATCGCAAGGGTTCCTGATGATTACGCTACACCTGGCGGCATTGAACTACATGATAGCGACTTGGCAGATATCAAACGCACGGCTAAAGATAGTGGGTTGACTCAAGTTCAATTTGATAAACTTGTTCATGCACAAAATCAAACCGTTAAAACAAAATACGAAAGCTTTGAAGCAGCTAAAAAAGATATTGGAGCAGACAGCTTAAACATGCTTCAAGACTTTATCGGAAAATCTTACCCTGAAAAAGCAGGCCAAGCGTTACTCAAGGAAGCGATTAAAAACAAAGAGGTTAGAGATGCTATTCTTGAACAGCGCACCAAGTCGTTGAACTCGACCATTCCAGGAAGCAGCACGGTAAACGTATCTAATTACAGCGCCGTAAATCATGAGGATGTTCGTAAAGCACGTGAAGTTATGATGGGTGCAAGAGGAAAGGCACGCGTTGAAGCTCAAGCACGTTATGTTTCTTTGAGCTCTCAGCTAGCCCACAGGGGTTAATGATGGATTGACAAAAAAATAGCTTCAACGCATAATGTAACCGTCTTCATTAAGTTGGAGCTATCATGGAAAGCAACAATAACCATCATCACGACAAAACAAAAACAACCTTCCGTATTCGTGCAAATCATCCTTTGTTCAGTTGTGGAATATTTTGCAAACGAATAACAGATAAAGATGTTGTAGACCCGAAAGACACAAAACCACAGTCAGATGAGGGTTTGACAATCAAACATATTAGGCTCTAAAATACATTATCTAATAAAAAAAGCCCCTCGGGAAACCTTTGGATATTAGGTCGAACATAATATTGGCCGGATTAGCCGTAACCCAATAGTTATTAATAAGCTCAGTGTTTCAACAGAAACATTGTATTTGTTTTTACTATTAGGAGCCGCAATCATGGCAGACCAAATTGACTTAGCAACAGCGTCACAACTGTTTGACACCGAAGTAACCATTCGTTACCAGAATAAACAATACTTAGCAGATACGATTGAAGAACGCCATGGAACAACTGGTGAAGCTACCAACGTTCCTGTTTCTGATATTATCGAAATGCAAAACCAAACATATGCACCAACCGATATCCCAGTAACCCCAGTAGACGCAACAAATGTTATGGTTGTTCCATACAACTACGCATTAAAAACTGTTATTGGTGGTGGTGAAAAAACATTATTTGCCTATGACAAGATTGTTGACCATGCAAAACTTCATGCATTGGCATCAGCTCGAATGGCCGATTACATTAAAATTAACGCCCTTGTAACCTCATCAGGTTTTGGAACAATCTTCACCGTTGATAAAGCAGTTGGTGTAAACACGGGTATGAATGAAGGCAAGATAGCACAAGCTTTGTCTTACCTTGAAAACCAAGGTGTTGACGTAATGGACCATGCTTGTTCGTTGTGGCTCCCCGCAATTACCAAGCAATCCATGCTCAACGATGACCGTGTGGTTAACTTGTTTTATAACGACAAGCGCCCATTAGTAGACAATCAATTGAACTCATACCTGGGTGTCGACATTCGTACCTTGGGTGCTAATGGTATCAACACGATTCCATACACAACTTCAGGAAGTGATGACACATATTTGGTTCCGTTAGTTCAAGAGGATTCCATGGTTCAAATTTTTAACCGTGATGTGACAACCAGCATTACATGGGTTCCACAGAACGACCGTTGGGAATTGCTAACCGTGTTGACTTCAGGCGCAAACGTTATTCAGTATAACGGTATTGCATTGATTGAAACGGTTAACCCATACGCGGCTAATCCATAAGGGGAAATTTTATGTCTAATTTTCAAACTTTCGCATTAATTACTGAAGGCAATATTTCCACTGCTCCAAGTAAATTTATTGCTAGTACTGTTGATAGCTTGGCTACTGTTTTGGTTGCTGGTTACATGACAGATTTGCAGGCTCAGGTTAAAGCTAACGATGTTATATCAATCAACTACGCTGATTTGTCAACTTTCCCATTAAATACTGGTGAAAGTGCAAGCTACGGTCAGTTTGTTGTAGGGTATGCAAACTCCGTATGGTCGCTAACACAGGTTCCTAGCTCAGCACTTAAGTCGGCTAGTGTTGCTATTACAGCAGCAGAGTTTCTCGGCATGTACGCAGCGCCTAAACTTTTAGTTGCGGCACCTGGTGCAGGCTACCAAATTGTGTTGGATAATGTATCACTGGTTGAAACCTACGTCGCAGCAGCTTTTGCCGCAGGTGGAGTTACAGCGGTTCAATGGGACAGCACGGCCAATGGCGCGGGAATTATTGCATCAAGCACATTAGCGGCTGCATCATTCCAAGTAACAGCAAGCAGTGTATTCGCATTCAATAGTGGCGTGGTTACCGCTCCATTTGCAACAACCTCGAACAAAGGGTTGTACTTGAGTAATGTGACCCAAGCATTTACAACGGGTGACAGTACATTTGTAGCGCATGTAAATTACCACGTTATTGCGGTATAACAGATGCCTACGCATTTACAACTTGTAAATCGTACTCTTTCTGAATTGGGGCGGCTTTCGGTCGCCTCAGTTGAGGAAAGCCCCGACGCGCAAGCAGCAAGTGCTAAGATTTACGAATTAGAGCCCGAGCTTTACCTAGATTACAACTGGACGTTTTTAGTCGTGTACCGATACGATGACACACCATTAACCACAAATTTTTCACCTGATTACAGTTACACATACCAGTTACCTGGAAACTTTGGTAAGTTTTTTAAATGGCAAGCAACAGGCTCACAATGGCCTATCTATGAATTTGCAGATGGTTTATTGTTGGCTCAAGTTAAGCCGGTTGGTTATTACTACATTGTAAATCAAGCTGACCCTTCCGTTTACCCTCCTTTATTTGCTCGCGCTCTTGTCTTGTATGCAGCGTGTAAGCTTGCTCCTACGCTAACGAACAACGTACAGCTCACCCAATACCTTGAGAAAGAATATCAAAAAATGATTGCCAAGGCGATTGTTCAGGATGACATGGAAAGGCCGGTTCTAAGTACACCATATAATGACTTTTCGCGCATTACGTTCGTTTAATATACACCATCGTTTAAACTTAATATGTGATAATATAACCTTAATAAATTACCAATGAATGGTGGTATGTTGCATGGCAAATAAGATGATACGCCAAAGTTCGTTCAACGCCGGTGAAGCTGACCAAGTAACGTGGAAGCGAACAGACATAGAATCCTATTTGACGGCTGCACAAAAGCTTTTAAATTGCGAAGTTGGCACAACTGGCTTGGTTAAAAAGCGCAAGGGAACAGTTTTTGAATTAAACGCCACAAATTATGCTTCTCAAGAATCAACCATGTATGAGTTCGTTGACAAGAACGGCGAGTACTATTTAATACTTGGCGCACAGGGTGCATTCTACGTTTTTGGTGTTCCTGAGTCTGAATCTTTTGTTGCAACATCGAGTGGTTTGTTAGTTGAAACCTATACCGGCTCACTTGTTACCATCGACGACCCAACATTATCGTTTGTTCAAACTATACCTACTGATTACAATGCTTCAGATTTAGCCGGTCTTGATTATACCCAAGATAATGACTCACTTATTTTAACATCCCCACTATACCAACCTGGCCGAATCTTCATATCAAGTTACGCACCATTAACTTTTGCGCATGAATATTTAAATATCTACCCATTACCGGCCTATGATTTTAACAAAGTAAATTATAATGCAACAACGGTTACCATTGGAGGTTCACGCGTAAGCGGTGGAACAATGACAATTGCATTCTCCACTTTACCAGCTACAGCGGTTTATAATAATGCATGGGTAGGCGGACAAATAGTGGGGGGAGGCGTAAGCGCAACCTCACCTATTGGCTATGGTATAATTACAATAGTAAGCCAGGTTGGGACGACTGTTACATTTACAATTCTAGTTCAAGTGGCTTTTGATTCAGGGGTATATTCAACCGTAGGTTCTCAGTATTCAATCCGTCAACCTGCATGGGTGGGCGAGCCTAATAACCCGTATGGCCTTGGTTATCCAGCAAAAGTATTATATTTTCAAAACAGGTTATGGTTTGGTAACACACTGCTTTTACCGAATACCGTGTTTGGCTCTAAGATTAACCAGCCAATATCTTTCGACGTGGGAACAGGAAGGGAAACGGATGCTATTGTTTATACACTTGGACAAACGTATGCCGGTGAAATTCTATGGTTAAACGGCGGCAAGCAATTGGAAGTGTACACAACAAACTATGAGTTTGTAGCACCTCAAAATGATGACATTGGATTAACACCAGGTTCGTTTTCTATTCGGCAGCAATCATCGCACGGCTCATCAAATTTGCTCAAGCCTCAAACGTATTTTAACGATTCTTATTTTGTTCAAAAAACAGGAAAAGCTTTAATTAATTATCACTTTGACGGGGTAGGCTTGGCGTATAAGTCGACCAATATTGCGCAGCAAAGCCAGCACTTAGTTAAAAACCCTGAAAGCCGAGCACTGTTACGTGGTACAGATACATCACAAGATAATTTTATTTACTTCCTGAACCAGGCAGATAATACCATCACAGCTTTCCAATTCTCAAACGAAGTGGGATTGGCAGCGTTAACACCCATGCAGTTTAAAACGCTTGTAACGGTAGATGGTGTTCAATCGGTTGAAGATATAGACTTGGTGGATATTGTCACGGTTGAAAATCATGTATACATTTTAAAATATTACACCAACACCCAAACGTATACGATTGAAAGGCTTCAAAGTGAAACCTATATTGATAACTCTCAAAGCAAACAGATGACCACCACCGGTTTAATTAACGGCTTGTCTATACTTGAAGGTTATGAAGTTCAAGTTGTGTATCAAAACCAAGATTTTGGAAAATATACCGTATCAGGTGGTGTTGTAACGGCTGACAATCCACTGGGTGACTCAGGGACTGTGCAAGTTGGTCTATTGTATGATGTTGAAATAAAACCTATGTATCCGTTTTATAGTGCTACTTCAGCAGCGTTTCAAAAACAATTAAATCGCGTTTACGTTGATTACTACGAGTCTTTAAACTTTTTCATTAATGGTAAACTGGTTCAATACCAAGATTTTGCAGAAATACAAGCAGGATTACCGCTTGTGCCTAAAACTGACACCGCGATATTTTCGCCATTTGCTGGGTACTCAAGGTTCGATCCATCTGCAATTGTTATCACGCAATCGTCACCATTCGATTTACAAATATTATCTATTGGCTATGAAATTGATATGGCCGTAATTTAAGCATAGGGGCTATCATGGGCGTAGAAGTTAGTATTGCATTGGCTGCAATCTCAGCAGGGGCAACAGTTGCAAAAATGAGTGCTGAAAAAGAAGCAGCGCAAGCCGATTTATCAGCAATTAATCAGCAATCAAGGTTGCAGTCGATTCAATATCAACAAAAACAACTTCAAAACCTTGATTTAACCGAGAAGATGATAAGCAAGCAAACGGCACAGATGACTACGAGAGGCGTTGCTTTTGATTCCCCAAGCTTTAATGCCGTGCAGCGTGACACAATAAACACAGGCTCAAAGCAAGCACGAAACGACAAACTTACGGATTCTATTGCGCAAGATGCTTTGAATGATGAGCGTAGAAATGTTAAGCGCACATTGCACGCCAAGCTGTTTGGTGACGTTGCAGAGTTCTCATTTAATGCGGCAAACGTAGTCAGTAAGTTGCCTAAGGCGGAGGATTTATAATGGTTCAGGAATTTGTTAGAAGCAACGAATCTAACCCGATTATAAACCCACCTAACCCAGGTTCCCAAGCACGTGGCCTTGATAACTTAGCGCAGGTTTTTGGCAAAATCGCCGGTAGAACAATGGAAAAATCCGTTGACTTTGCCTCAGCAGCATCAAAATCTAACTTGCTGCAAACGCATAGTATGATTCAGGATGTTGAAGCAAACAGCCAGCTTGAAATGTTTAAAAGCCCTGCCCATGCTGAGTACATTGCCAATAATGCTCAAACATCCATTGATAAAATAAAACAAAATTCCAAGCTTAATGGTGAGGATAGAGCACAATTAAATGCTTCAGCTAATACAATGTCTCGAAGCCTTGGATTAAAAGCCGGTGAAACGTCAGCAAAACTTAGCATGATGCAAGCAAAGTACGCGTCACTTTCAGCGTTTGGTGATACTTCATCAACGATTATTGAAAAGATGTTCCAAGACCCCGAGGGCGCAGACCAATTTATTGAAGACCAATACGAAGCTTTAAAAGGTCAAGTTGCGTCAGGCGTATTGACACCAACAGAAGCCAATAATTTACATAAACAATTAGAAATAAAAGTAGAAAACGCTCAAGAGTTAGCAAAAGGAATGATAGAAGGAACACTTAATGCATCAGAATTAAGTGCTTATCATGCGTCGGAAACACAAAAAATTCCTATGTTAAATGCTGGTTTACCCATCAACCACGCAACAGCAATGACATCAAATCATCACATGGCGCAGATTTCAGTTTCAGATGCTAAATCTAAATATGCCAATGGAAATAATCCATCGGTTATGGAGTTAACCGCGTTAGGTTCTAAAGAAGTCAAAGGTTTGTTAAGATATGGGCGCGGCTCACATCGAGCGGATGGTGATATAAACTCTGGTGCAAGCTGGGAGTTATTACAACAACGTCAAAAGTTCCTGAAGAGCAAGAATCAAAAAACCTTGGAAGAAGAAGGTTATCACCATCGGCTTAATAACTTTTTTAATGATATTGAGCAACCAGGCGGCTATCAAGCGTTTGTTTCTGCAACACCTGAGGGTGCTCGAATCTATCAAGATTTTGCGAATGAAAACGCGTCCATTAATCAATCCGTTGATTTTGGTACGCCAGCACAAATAAACCAACAAAAAGATTTAAGACGAGTTGATAGTTTAAATAAAATGATTAGCAAAACAAATGCCCTAGGTATTGGAGCTAATTACCCTGACGACATACGACAGCCTATACCGCAGCAATACCTGCAACCCATTATTGACGGGTTCAATCAGGGTGGCGATGTCACGGCCATGATTAGCAGTCTTGGAATTCTAAGTAATGAAAACCGTGCATACGCTACGAATGCGTTTAAAGACGACCCACGTAAAGCTGGCGTGGTTTATACAGTGGGTAATTTATTAAAAACAGGTGACACCCAGTTTTTAAACAACTTTTTAAAATCTCAGCAAAATAACGCGCTATCGGGTGGAGACAAAGCAATATCTGCGGCTGATAAATACGAACAATTAGACTCAAGTGGCGAAGGTTACTCAAATAGCAAACTTCAGCAAAAAATATTGCCGTATTTATCAGAAATAAGCCCGTGGTTACGCTCTCAGGCCAACGGTGGCCAGGCAGAAGAATCCCAACTTGATGCGGCTATGCGTTACGTAAAATTTATGGGTGCTCTCAATGGGGATTATAAATTAACAAATGTTGATAGCTACCTAAAAGATTATCAAAAAAATATGAATGAATCATACAAGGTGGAACAAGGCCTTAATTATGTACTAGACCACAATAATGTTCCCCTTGATAAAAATGAAATGGGTATCTTAGCGTCACATGCTCAAAATGTAGCTAGGAACAAACTCCTTGAATTCCGCAGTGAAGCAGATGTAGAAAAAATATTTGCCAACAACCCACCAAGATTAGTTAGCTCACCTGGTGGACGGATAACAGCAGTGGATAATTCCGGTGATTTTATTCGGGATAAAACTGGAAAGCCAGCTTACAGTGAATTGTATAATGAAAGCGTTTGGCGTGCGGCTGAGATGGACAAAGACTCAAGGTTTACAAAAGCCGATTACTTGGACATGCCACGCACACGATTTAGCCGAATAGAAATGCCTCAGTTGTGGAGGTCTGGCAGAATTGCCACCCCAGAAGTACAAGGGAATATAGACCTAGACCAGCGCGAAAAAGTATGGGGTGTAGGTGCTGATTACGCGACCGTTCGCACGATGACCATGGAAGAAGATGGAAAGACGATCTTATTACCTACCATTGTTGATGGCAAACAAGTATCAGAAGGCGAGGCAATCACTCAGTATCACAAAACAGGCGAGCATCTAGGTGTATTTAACACGCAAAAACAAGCGGATAAATACGACCAGGCCATGCATAAACGTATGAACTGGATGGGTGACACTGGCGAACAGGGAAAAGCGACACAACAAGAAGGAAAACCGGTACAGGAAAAAGTAAACCCTAATTCAGAAACAGCCGTTAAAGATGATGTTAACGCATTAACAAATACATTTATGAAGACTAAAGAATTTAAAGATTCTGGGTTAGATGAAGTTGAGTTCAAAGAAAAAGTATCATCATTAGTTAAATCAGGTGACACCAAAAAAGAGGTTAAATCGAAAGAATTCAAAGCGTCTGGCATGGGAAATATTACTAGCAATCAATATTTAAGAAAAATAGCAAAAATTGAATCACCTAATGAAGGCATGAAAGCGGTAAGTTCAACCGGAGCAATTGGTAAATTTCAATTCTTACCAAATGTATGGAATGATTTAGTTAAAACGTATGGCAAAGAATTTGGATTAACAAAAGATGGCATTAATAAGGAAAGGCAACAAGACAAAGCCATTGTTCTATTAACCAAAAGAAATGCCATTACAATGATAAAAAGTTTAAAAAGAGAACCCAAAGAATTTGAATTGTACATGGCACATAATATTGGCGGTGCCGGTGCTTCAAGATTAATTAAAGCGGCAGAAAAAACCCCTAACTCCCCAGTAAGTAAAGCAATGATGGGAAGTGAACCTTCACACAATCCATTGTTTTTTATAAAAAAGGATGGCGGGATAGTTACAGCAAAAGAAGCGGTGGCTCGATACAAAAAAACATACGATAATGCTTAAATTTAAATAATTGCAGGAGCAAATAATAATGTTTGGTGGAAAAAGACAGGGACAGACCAACACTAATTTTGTGCCTGCTCCTACATTAGGGCAGACGTTCACCGCTTCATTGGAAAAACCAGTCGAGCAGACAGGGCAGTTTTTTGAATATCTTTTTCCTGGTAAATCAACCAAGCAAACCATGGAAGAAAGCAGTAATAGAATTGCAGTTATGGACGAGATGCTTGCAGACCATCGCCAAGGCATTGGCCAAAAATCATTAAACGCTGTTGGCTCTTTGATTGGCTCAATGGTTCCAGGGCTAGCATTAGCTACCATTGGTGGCGCAATTGGTTCAGGCGTTGCGGGTGCAATAGGTTTTGGAGCAAGGGCATTGGCTAGTGCTGCAATTGCAGGTGAAGCAAGCGAAGGTGTTGCAACCGCGTACCTGGCTTCTCAAATTCCATTAGCTACAATGGCTGAAGGTGCATTGGGGCACTTTTTACCTAAAGCAAGTGCGGCGGCAATTGCTGGCGGCACGCTTGAGGCTTTTGCTGGTTACAAAGCTTTTACAATGCCCGAGCATTTTTCAGAAAATTACAACTCAGTTAATCAAGCGTTTGACGCAAGCCATGCTATTGAAGATTGGGGCGCGGATAACTATGGGTTTTTATTAGCTGGTGCGCCACTGGCAGCTGGTTACATTGCTGTTAAGGGTATTAAAGGTGTCATTGCCATGCGTTCGGCTGGCAAGTCGGCAGCAGCCATGGAGCTTGAAGCAGCACGGCTTTATAAAGACCACAAAGCGGTGTTAGAGAATAATAGAATTGTTGAAGGCGAGAAACAAGCAAAAGAAGCTAAAGTATCGGAGCTACAAAACCACCTTCAGCAGGCGGTAGATGATGGTTTAATCTCTCAATCCATGCATGATTGGTATCTTGATTACCTGGAAAATCCTAACCATCCTGATATTCATAAATCAGGATTAGAGGTTTTAAAAGAATTACAGATACCGTATGACCGAATGACAGGGCGTGTTTGGAATGAAGTGATGACGCGCAAAGGCTCGAAGGATTTCAAAGGTGCATTGTATGGCCAGGCAGTAACCGAGTTATCCGAGCAAGATAAAAACCTATTATCAAGTTACGTTATCAATAATCAATTGGATGGCATGTTAGCTAATATGCGTGATAACCCTAATCTGTTGATGGCAATGGATGGAATGACAAAAGATATTACGTCAAAAATTGAAGCACACGCACGAGAAGTTAAAAATTTAGATTATGCTTTTAGTAACGCATTACCTAAAAATGTTCGTCAATTAAATATATTTTCTCAAAAAAGCATTTATGACCATCTTAAGAAAATTGGTGTACGTGATGCTTCAGAAGTTCCGTACACGATGCCTGAGGGTATGGCTTATAAGCTGAAGCTTCTAAACAAGATGGAGCGACGTACATCATCCATGAACGCGGCTCAAAGAAGATTATTTAAAGCTCAAGTATTAGATCCACTTAAAGAAGAATTAAAGTCAATTAAGCTTCTCACTCCCAAAGAAGAATTAGAAAAAATTAGAGGCACTATCATTAAAGACAAGGACGGTAAGCTATCTTTAGTGCCAGGGTTTAAAAACAAAAAGGCATACCATCGCCTGGAGGATTTATCTCAAGTCCAACCTGAGGCTAAAGTATTATTAGATATGATCCAAATGCTTGATATGAATGCCAAGCAATCCGGAATGAATAACGCATTAGCACGCTTTATTGAGATGGCAGATGAAGGTGTTTCTAACAGGGCTGACCCTAAAAAGCTTAAAAAATACCTTGAAACTCAGATGGAAAATGCTGTTCCTCGCGCAGCCGAACTCAAGGATTTTAGATTTACAGCAAAAGATATTGATAGAATGGCGGTTGAAACTGCCGAATCAATGAAGGGTGAAGCTAAAGTAATGACTGAAGGTGAGGTCAAAGCAGGCGATGAACCTAGAAACGAAGAATCAGGTGGTGTTACTGTAAACCAAGAAGCAAAAGATGCTATTAATAACTCAAGATTAGAGTTTGTAAAAGATGGATTTAAAGATACTGAGTTGCGTATCAGTCAATTTAGTCGAAACGAAAAGGCGTTGGCTGACCTTATAACCTGTGCATTGGGTGTGTAATGACTAAAATAAATGATTGTATTGCTGAAACAATGGCAACAGACGCGCTCAGTAGATTCACATCTGATGAGTTAGATAGCTACATTAAAGAAGTAGCTGATAGAACCAGGGAGCTCAAAGATGAGGGTATTCCATTTGCTCGCAAAAGAGCCGAGGAAGAAATTAACAAGGAAATGCTCAACTCATTATTAACAGATGCTGCAATTAGCGTAAACGACGTTGCTAAATTTGATGTTATGAATAAAAAAATGGATGCCGGTGTTATTCAGCGTTCATTATTAGAGAAGACAGCCAAGAATACAGATTTTAATATTGAAACGGCTCAACGAGCGGACATTAACAAATTAAGCGACGGCTCATTTAATACGTTGAGCAAAGAGCACATGGAAATTCTTTACGAAAACAAGAGAAATGAAGAGATTTATGCATACGTCGATGGTGTAAAAACCGATAATCCCATGATTAAAGACATTGGCGACCGGCTCAAAGATTATTGGGACAACCGTAATGGAATGATGATTCGCTCAAATGCCATTCATCCAAGTGGTATTCGTGATGATAGGTTTTTTAAAGCAGGTTACAACCAATCAAAAATTGGCAAAATGGAGAAGAATCAATTTATTGAATCCATGCGAGGGTTTATTGATGTTGAAGAAACCTTTAAGCATACAAAAGCGGTTGATGCTGATGGTAAAGTCAATTTAACAATGGTTGATGAAATGATTGGGAATACGTACACCAATATAATGCAGGGTAACGGGCCATTATTTACCAGTCCATCGATTGCAAAAGATTTAGGAAAGATTAAAAAGAAGCGTGAGATGTTCTACATTTACAAAGACATGCGCTCATGGGGTGAAAGCAACAAGATTTTTGGTAATGATTCACTGATTCAAGCATGGAATTCAGACATTTATTCGTCTGGAAGTAAATCAGGTATGGCCAAAATCATGGGAAGCCAACCGCAATACATGTACAACGAGATTAGAAAAATATCCTTGGAAGGTAAAGCTAACACAGTTACAGAATCCGTTAAAAACCAAGCTAATGATGCGTTATTCAATCAATTGCTTGGTGGAAACCAAGGGGTATACAACCCAACGGTTGCTAATTCTTTCGCAGGTGTTAGAACGTTAAGCAGCATGGCTAAAATGGCAGGTTTAGTGTTACGAAGTTTAAGTGACCATGCCCAAGTTGCAGGTATATCTTACAGGCTTACCGGAGACTATTGGGCGCCGTATTTTAATTCTATTAGAAATATGTTTAACCTCATGCCAAGCGAAGGAAGGCAGGAATTAGCTAAAATAATGCGCGGTGTCATTGACACGCACAATGGCGCAGCAGCGCGTCATGTAGACATGAGTGATACAGGAAGCGTTGTTAACCGTATGTCCAATAAATTCTTTTGGGCTAATGGTTCTCAGGCTTTCGATTACGCAAATAAAATTAGCTCGATGGAGCCTGTAATGAATGCGTTTGGCAAGGAATCTAATTTAGGATTTAACGAGCTAAACAAAGCCAAGCAGAACACCTTGAATCGGTTTAACATCAGTGAAGTTGAATGGGACGGATTACGGGCTAAAACACAAAATGAAAGATTTACCGTTGATAACGTCAATAATTTGACTGATACTGAATTGAAATCATTGTGGGATAAAACAGATAAATCCAGCTCATTAACACATTATCGAGATGATTTATACCGTAAGGTATTTGGTATATTTGACACGGCACATGAGTTTGGGACATTAAACCCTGATGCATTTATTAAAATGTTAAGTAGTGGGAACACCAAGGGTGGAACACTACCGGCTGAAATTTGGCGTTCTGTCATGCAGTTTAAATCATACCCACTTCAGTATTTCAGGCGAGTAATTTATGGCGGAATGCAGGACATGGATAGTGCGGGTGCTAAACTCATGTACGGCCTTCACATGGCACTGGGGACGATCATGTTAGAGCAGTTATCACAAGTATTGGTTGATATCAGTAATGGCGTAAGTCCAGCTGACCTCTCGAAGATGAGTAACTTTGAGCGAACTAAACATGGATTGAAGATGTTAGCCGGTGGCGCAGGTGTTTTTAACCGAGTAATGGATCCACGTTCGCAAAACAAAGACATGTTTATTTCGTTATTTAACACACCAGCATTAAGGTTAGCTGAAGAACCTTTTGTGGCAGCATTTTCGTTACTCAGTGCAAACCCTAAAGGCGCAAAAAAAGCAGCTAAAGACTTTGTGAATGTTGCTAACCCAATTGGCTCAGTACCGGTTATTTCACCGTTCATTAACTCACTTTTGGGTAGTAAGCCATACATGGACAAAGGCCAACACCGAATCTTTGGAGAATAAAAATGTCTAATTTACCACAACAAAACACCATTGCTCAATTCTTGGCTAACGGCACAACAACCGACTACGATATTGTATTTTATGTTCCCATTGAACCCAGTGGAACGCCTGATATTAATGTATACACCCAGTTATCTACTGCCGACCCTGTGCCGGAAAGTGACCTTAAAATATGGAACACAGACTATACATACACACCTTTAGCTAATCCATATGACGGCGGCACTGTTACATTTCTTTCTGGAAAAATTCCACCTAATGGTTATGTTGTTACAGTTGAACGTAATATTGCAGCATCATTAAACGTTGAATTCGCTAATGCAACTACGTTTTCAGGAATAACACTTGATGCCGCACTGGATAAATTACTTTTAATTACGCAGCAAAATAAATCGTACACGTTGGGACGCAATCTTTCATACATTATTAACTCATATTTACCAAGCACAACAATTGCAGCCAACGTGCAAATACCGGTGTTAGGTTCGGGAGAAGTATGGTTTGGTTCTTCGAATGGCGTAATAGCTGCAACGCTTGAACAACCAGCGGACGTATCAACATTACGTTCTGAGTTAGCAAGCGAATCCCCAGTTACCAATGGAGCCGCGTTAGTAGGTTATTATGATGACGTTAACTCGAATCCAACAACCGTAGAAGCTCAATTAACTTTGTTAACTAATGCGGTGGTTGCTCCATTCCCAACGGGTACAATCATTGATTTTGGTGGAACAGTTGCACCTGCTGGGTTTTTAGTCTGTGATGGCTCAACACAAGACACGACACTTCAGTCTGCTTTATTTGCGGTTATTCAATATACCTGGGGTGGTAGTGGCACAAGCTTTACACTTCCTGATTTAAATGGTCGAGTAACCATGGGCTCGGCAGGCTCAACAACAAACCCAATTATTGGTAACGCAGTAGGTAATGTTGGCGGTGAGTCGCTGCATGAATTATTACCTGATGAGCTAGCAACACATAATCATACCAACACCGCTACGTTAAACTCATCGTTCCCAAATACTCCGAGCACAGGAGGGGCACAAACAGCGGTAGTGATGGGAGTAACCATTGGCTCAATAAACACAACATCATTAGGCTCGGTAAGTATGACGAATGCCACCCAAGGAAGCTCAACACCATTTAACATCGTCCAGCCATCTGCCGTGGTACTTAAATGCATTAAAACATAATGGGTGTATTGCAAGAAATTAAAGCGTTGCGTGACAAAGCATTAGCGAGCCATGAAAAAACATCTTCAGGCAAGTATGAGTTGTCACGTGATGAAAAAAACAATCTTCATGTTAAATGGGATGATGGATATAGTATCCGCGTCCCTGTTATTGACTTTAGACCCTACCAACTCGAAGCACGTGACAAGCTAATCAGCGGCGATAGCAAGCGCCTCATGGTTCAATGGCCAAGACGAAGCGGCAAAGAGGTAACTACATGGAATATCATTCTTGATTTTGCTATCAGTGACCCTGGCTTGTACATTATGGCCTACCCCACCAGTGTTCGAGCCCGCAAAATTTTGTGGGAGGGCGCTATGCTCAACAAGGACACGGGGAAAAGTATCAAGTTTATTGACATGCTCCACAAGCGTTTGCTTTCGCGCAGCCCGAACAACATGGATATGTCACTCCATTTAACCAACGGTAGTTTAATTTGGGTGGTTGGTTGTGATATTGACCCTGACAAACTGAGGGGTACTAACCCACGTGGTATCGTATTTTCTGAGTTTGCGTTTTCAGACCCAAGCGTTCTATACAACATGATGCCAGTGTTACGTCAAAACGGTGGATGGCTCTTTGGTCAATCAACCTACGATGGCATGAACCATTTTTATTGGATGATTAAAAAGAATCAAGACGATCCACTTTGGTTTTGTCGAGAAGAAAGTATCACCACTTTGGTGGATAAAGATGGAGAGCCGTACATTACGGACGAAGACGTGGACGAAGATAGACGGGCTGGGATGCCTGAGTACCTCATTCAACAAGAGTATTACGGTAATGTACAAATTAATGAAGAAACAAAATACTTCGCAATTGCCCTTAATGAAGTCCATAAAAGCGAACGAATTATCAAAGGTCATTATGTACCTAATAAAAATGTTTATGCTTTTTACGATATCGGCGTATCTGATTGCACTGCTGTTACATTAGCCCAATTTGAAAGCAGGGCTGGTAAATTGTGGCCTAGCATTATTGGGTATATCGAGAACAACAATCGTGCCTTGTCATTCTATGTAGATGAAATTAGGCGTTTCTGTAACGCAAGAAATCTTACATTTAAGATGCACTTTATTCCGCATGATGGAGCAAATAGAAGTTTTGGAGATAATCTAAAAACAACACAAGATTATTTAACTGAGATGGGAGAGATGAGCAACATTGTCAGGAGACCAACGACACATAAAACAGCAATTGAGGCAATACGCCAAAAGTTATTTATGACAACGTTTAACGAAGAAAATACCCAGCGATTAATTGATTGTCTTTCTAACTATGAAAAAGAATATGATGTTAAAATGGGTAAATTTAAAGACCATCCGAAACACGATTGGTCTTCGCACGGAGTTAAATCCTATCAGACTTTGGTTCTTGCGTTGGAAAGTGAATTAATTGCCGAAGTATCGTATGATGTTATTTATTACGACCAATCACAGTAAAAAGGATTATCATGATTAGTTTTGGCTTTGCATTTGGCTACTCAGATTACGTCACAATTGACACCAATTTCCCCAAGCCTTCAGTATATATTTATGTATCAGGCGTTGGTGGTAATATTGTTTACGAAAACACAGCAGGTCAAGCGCAATGGTTGCCTGGTGCGATTGAAGCAGGTATTTATCCAATAGCAGCGCGTCGAATTTTAACAAGCGGAACAGTTAATGGTGTGTCGCGAACAACGACCGCCGGTGACTTAGTTTACTGCTCTACAAGCATTCCGTAAGGAGTTGTTATGTTAGGTTATTCGGGATGGTTAATCAGAAACCCACCAATGCTATTGTATGGTTTAACGGCCATTCATCCTCCTGGTGGCGGTTACTTGTTATTAACCACTAATAAGCCGCTGTTGCTCACTAATTTTCAGATTTTTGCGCTGACTTAAGGATTAATAATGTCTCAAACACTACAACAAATTTTTGTCGCCAACCCGATAACTACCAACACATCGACTGATTTAATTTATTTTTCACAGTCACCTTACACGGCTGGTAATGACGCAGCAATGACCTACGCTAATTTTGAGGCTCAATTTGCGCCAGCCGGTTCGGTAGCTTCAGGAACGATAAACCAACTTGCTTGGTATTCAGCAACGGGAGCGGTTGTTTCAGGTTTAGCTACCGCAAACAATGGCACACTTATCACGTCTGCCGCAGGTGTCCCAAGTATTAGCTCTACATTGCCAATTGCAGTGCAGGATAATATTACGGCGTTGGGAACGATTGGTGAGTCGGTTTTAGTTACGCTTAGCGCTGATGCGACAACAAGA
>Ga0105055_10002843_pt1 | contig 26626 bp, 11 predicted proteins | sample BON03_FD_78090 | JGI IMG/M metagenome (GOLD analysis project Ga0105055, IMG submission 78090) | Freshwater microbial communities from Lake Bonney liftoff mats and glacier meltwater in Antarctica - BON-03 | ecosystem: Environmental > Aquatic > Freshwater > Ice > Glacier meltwater | place: Lake...
CCCTCCCCCTCGCCCTCGCCCTCGCCCTCGCCCTCGCCCTCGCCCTCGCCCTCGCCCTCGCCCTCGCCCTCGCCCTCGCCCTCGTCCTCTTCTTCGTCCTCGTCCTCGTCCAGGAACCCGCGCGCACGCTCGTCCTGCCGCCGGCCCCCCCCGCCGCCCATCGTCTCGACCAGCCCGCCTGCGCCGGCCTCGCCGCCGCCGACGGGGCCCGTCACGCTGAGCCGGAAGAACCCGCCCCGCGCCGGCCGCGCCTCCTCGACCAGGGCCTGGACGCGATCGCCGGGCTTGGCGTCCCACCACACGCGCGCGACGGCCTCGAGCCCGCTGCCTTCGAGCGACAGCGACACCAGGCCGCCCCCCGGACCGCCGCCGCTGCCGCCGCCGCCGCCGCCGCCGCCGCGCCCTGCCCACCCGAGCACGGTGGCCTCGAGCGGCTCGTCCGCCGCGCGCCGGGCCCGCGCCCACTCGGCCGCCCAGTAGCGCTCGACGGAGCGCTCGGCGCGGCCGAGAGGCTCGGACGAGGCCGCCTGCTCGCCGAGCGACGCCGTCAGGGCGCCCGCGTCGAAGAGAGGAGGGGGGTCGCCGCCGCCGCCGCCGGCCCCGCCGCCGCCCCCGCCCGCCTCGTGCCCCCGCCGAGGCATGTCTTTGAGCGCGGCGTGCGCCAGCAGGTCGCTGTACCGCCGGATGGGGCTCGTCACCTGCACGTACTCGGCCAGGCCCAGGGCCGCGTGGGGCGCGGGCCGGCTCGCGCACGACGAGCGCGTCATCTTGCGGCGCAGCGCGTAGCCGCGGCAGGGGCCCGGCGGCAAGGCGTCGATCTCGTCGGCCGACGGCAGGTCGGCCGGCTGCGGCTGCGAGCGGAACGGCAGCGGCAGGCCGCGGGCGGCGCCGGCGGCCCCCGCGGCCGCGCCGGCCAGGATCATGGCCTCGGCGACCATCTGGCGGGCGGCCGACTCCCACTGGGACAGGCGCGTGGCCGTGGGCGCGGGGGCGTCGGCCGTCCCGGGGGCGCCGGGAGAGGGAGACGCGCCGTTGCTCCTGCCGCCGCCGCCGCCGCCGCCGCCGCCGCCGCCGCCGCCGCCGCCGCCGCCGCCGCCGCCGCCGCCGCCGCCGCCGCCGCCGCCGCCGCTCCCTCCGCCCCCGCCGGGCAGGTCGAGCTCTTCCTCGCGCACGACGAGCTTGCATTCGGGCGTGTCGATCGTGATGGCCGCGCAGCTGTCGCGCCACTCGCGGCGCCGCCGCGACGCGGCGTACAGCAGCTGCAGCGCAGAGTCGCGGTCTTGCAGCTGCTGGGCAGCGGCGCCGCCGTCGACGCCGCCCAAGCCGCCGCCCAAGCCGCCCAGGCCGCCCTCGCCCCGGCCGTCGTCGCCGGCAAACGCGGCCGCCGCCCCGACCGCCAGCGCGGCGTCGGCCTCGTCGTACGTCATGCGGTCCGTCACGCGCACGATCGAGGGCACGATCCGGATCGACCCCTCGACCACGCGCCCGGACCCGGCCTCGAGCGTCGCGCCGACCGAGAGCGCGCAGCGGTCGCGCGTGGCGACGGCGGCCTCCGCCTCGGGGCCCGCCGCGGACGCCAGGCTCAGGGCGCCGGCCGAGGGCACGAGGCTGAAGAGGCCCGCCGAGAGGATCTCGGGAAACATGGGCACGCTCCCGAACGGCAGGTAAAGGGAGCGTGTGCGCCGGCGCGCCTCGGCCAGCAGCGACCGCGCGGCCGTGCGCAGCGAGGCGCCGCCGCCGCCGCTGCCGCCGCCGCCGTTGCTGGGGCCCTCGGACGGCGGCGACGGCGACTGCAGCAGCGCCCGCGACAGCTCGATCAGCCGCTGCGGCCCCGTGGCGGGCGCGGGCGACGCGCCCTCGCCCTCCCCGGGCAGCGCCGCGGGCAGCAGCCACCGCGTCGGGTCGGCGACGTGCACCCAAACGCGCAGCGCGGCGTCCGTCCCCGCGCCGCCGCCGCCGCCGCCGCCGCCGCCGCCGCCTCCTCCCCCTCCTTCGCCGACGATCTCGACGCTGATCGCGTCGTCCACGTCGTTGGTGTCGGCGTCGTCCACCGCGAAGACGCGCAGCGCGCGCGTGCCCGAAGACGCGCCGGCGGCGTCGCCCCCCTCGGCCGCCGCCCCAAACAGCAGGCGCGACGAGGCGTGCCTGTCGGGCAGGCCGGCGGCGGCAGCGACGAGCGAGGCGGCGGAGGCCTCGAGCGCGGGGGGAAAGGGGCGGCGCGGGTCGACGCCCGCGGCGAGCAACGGGCGGGCCTCGTGCGAGCGGGCGAGCCCTGCGTCGATGAGCAGGCGCCAGGCGGCGTTGGACGCGGCCGCAAGCGCCTGCAGGCTCGACGATGAGGACGACGAGGACGACAAAGGAGAAGAAGCGGCGGTCGTCGGCGCAGGAGGGGCGGAGGAGCCGCCGCTGCCCCCGCCGCCAAACAGCGCCACGGTCGAGCGCCCGAGGTCGAGCAGAGCCGGAGAAAAGAGGAGCGCGCCGTCCCCGACCGCCGCGACGCCCAGCGGCAGCGCGGGGGAGAAATCATCGACGAACGCGGCCAGGCCGCGCGGCTCGGGCGGCAGCGCCGGGCCCGCCAAGGCCACCGCGAGGGCGGCGGCGCCCATCGGCTGCTGCTGCTGCTGGTCGCGCGACTGCTGCTGCGGCTGGGGTTCGCGCGGCGCCTCGCCCGTCGGCGCCCACAGCGCGAGGGCGCGCAAGGCGCGCACGCGCGCCGCAAACGCCTCGGCGTGCTTGTCCTCCTGCTTCTTGCCGCCGCCGCCGCCACCGTCGCTGCCGTCGCCGAGCCACCTTCCCCAGGCCTCTCTGCTGCCGGCGTGCGTGTGCCCGTCGCCAGCCTCCCCTCGCCCGGCCCTCTTCCTCCGCTCCCTCATTTGGTCGATCTCGGCGCGCATCGCTGACACAAACGCCGCCGCCTCGCGCCGCACCGCCGCCTCGGCCTCGGCCGCCAAGCGGGCGGCCGCGACCGCCTCGGCTGTCCGCGCCGCAAACGCCGGCGTCGGCACCGGCGACGGCGGCGTGCCCGCCGCACCCCCCGCGACCGCCTTGGCCGGCGCGAAGAACCTGCCCCCGGCAAGCGGGTCGGACAGCAGGCGGTAGGCGCGCACGAGCTCCGCGGGGCCCGAGCCCCCGAGCAGCAGCTTGGCCAGCGCCGGCAGCGGCGCTGCGCCGCCCGCGCCGTGCTCGTCGAGGCAGACCTCCCACCCGAGCGCGAGGTCCTCGTCGTCCTTGTCAGCATCGTCCTCGTCAGCATCGTCCTCGTCAGCATCGCCCCCCGGCCCGCCATTCGCGAGCAGCATCGCGTCCAGCTCGGGCGCCTTGAAGCTGCCCAGGACGGCGAGCGTCAGCACTTTCGGCGCCAGCGACACGCGGTTGCCGCGCGGCGACACGGCGACGGATATTTTTGCCTTTCCGTCGGGTCCGAGGACGACGCCAAACTGGGGCTGCTGCTGCCCCCCGCCGTCCTTGAGGAAGGCGACGATGGCGCCCGTGAGCTGGGCGGCCGGGGCGGCGGGGGCGGAGGCAGCGCCGCCGGCCTTTTGCTTGGCGCGAGGGGGGGCGGGGCCGCGCGCGGCGGCAAGCGGGCCGAGGCGGACGAGACGCGGCGTCGCTGCCCCGGCCGTCGAGCGTCCCCCCACGGCGGCGCCGGCCAGCCACGACGACGACGACGACGGCGGCGGCGCAATGGCCGCAAAGGCCACACCTGATGCCTCTACCGTCGGTCTCCTCCTGCCGGCGCTGAGCGTGATGGCGGGCGTAGGTGCGCTGGTGCCGACGCGCTGCCGGATTGGCCGCGGCGGGGCCGACATTTGGGGGGATCCGGGTGGTGTGTTGAGGGACGAGAGTGTCTGGCCGTTCAATGCCTTGAGGCCCACCACTCGTCGAGCTCGTCGCTGTTTACAGGGGTCGTGAGCGGTGTGGGTGCACGGCAACAAGAGGGAATGAGTACAGGGAATGCAAAAAAACAATGGATCGTCGGTCAGACGAGCTGCCAGTCGTCTTCGTCGCGCGACGCCGACGACGGCGGCGCCACGGCCAAAGCCGAGGCCGAGGCCGCCGTCGGAGCAGGCGCCGCGTCCTGCTTGGCGCCCTCCTTCTCCTTGAGCCGCTGCCTCACGGCCCAGCCTTCGGCCCAGCTGGCCGCGTCCCCGTGTGTCACGGTCAGCAAAGGAGGGCAGCGCGACGACGACGACGGCAACGACGACGACGAGCGGGGGGCGGGAGCGCCCCCCGCCACCGCCCCTGCCGCTGCCGCCGCCGCCGCCAGTCCCACAGCGCCGCCGCCCCCTCCCGCGCCCGCGCCCCCGCCCGCGATCGCCTCGACCCGCGCGCAAAGGTCGTCGAGGTCGGCCGTGGTGCGCAGGTAGAAGCCGAGCGCGAGCGAGGGATCGAGGCCGGCGAGCGGCATGGCGCGCGGCAAGGGGACGAGCGGCGGCGGCGGCAAGGAGGCGGGCGCGTCTGCGTCAGCGTCTGCGTCGGCGTCTGCGCCGGCAGCCGCAGCCGCAGCCGCAGAATCGAGCGCCGCCCGGGCGTTGGGCGGGAAGAACGAGTCGAGGTCGCGCGGGAGCTGCGACGGCGCCGGGCGGGTCGTGTGCGGGTCCAGGTAGAGCAGCAGGCCGCCGCCCGCCTCGGACCCAGCGGCAGCTGCAGAGGCGGCGGCGGCGGCAGCGTCGCCAGTCGCAGCGCCGCCCCTGGCCGCCGCCGGCGGCGGCGCCGGCCCCTGCGTCCCAAAAAAAAAGAGCGACGCGCCCGGGCGCCCGCCGACGATGCCGACCGACTGCGGCATGAAAAGCACCGCGCGGAGCTGCGGGTGGTACAGCGGGCTCACGCGCCCGACCCCGAGCGTCAGCGGCACGAGCACCAGGGCGCCGCGGCGGCCGCCGCCGCCGCTCTCAGAGGGAGAGGCCGCGGGCGCGTCGGCGGGCGCGGCGGCGAGCAGGGGCGCGATGCGGTGCGCGGGCAGGGCCGGGGCGCCGCCTCCCGCGCAGGGGTCGTAGACGACCACGACCGAGAGGCCGCGCAGGGCTTCGGACGGCGGCGGCGCTCTCGCCGCCGTCGCCGCGGGCGGCGGCGGCGCCCTGTGCTGCGCCCTCCGCCTGCCGCCGCCGCCGCCGCCGCCGCCCGACAGCGCCGCGCGCTCGCACCCCGCGGCGACGGCGGCGGCCTCGAGCGCCTTGCACATGCCCAGCGGGCCGAGCCACCTGCCGGCGACGACGCCGTGCGGCGCGCCCGCCACGCACAGGGCCTGCAACGAAAACGGCGGCGGCGGCGGCGGCGGAGAGGGTCTGGGGGAATCGTTGCCGCCCTCCGCTCCGCCGCCGCCGCCCGCCGTTCCGTCGCCGCCGCCCGTGGCGCCGCCTGTGACGCCGCCGCCGCCGTCGAGGAAGAGCGCCGCAATCTGGCACGCGGCCTCGCGCTGCAGGGGCCCCGTGACGCGCCCGTGGCCGTGGCGCAAGAGGGCCTCGGCCAGCAGCATCTGCCCGCTGCGGAGCGTGCAGCCCCACCCGGAGTCGCTGGTGAGGCCTGGGCGGGGAGGGGCGGGCGGGGGCGCCGGGGGCGCCCGGGGCGCCCCTGCCGCCGGCTCGCCGCCCGCGCCTCCCCGCAAAGACCCCGGCGCGCCCGCTGCTGTGGCCGCAGAGGCGGCGGACCAAGGCACGGCCGCTGCGGCCGCTGCCGCGGCTGCTGCGGCCGCGGCGGCCCACCCGCGGCCGGGCGCCGTCGGCGCGACTGGGGCGGCAGAAGAGGGTTGTGCCGTCGGCGCCGCGTCGCGGGCTGCTGCCGCTGCCGCTGCCGCTGCCGCCCCTGCCGCCGCTGCCGCCGCTGCTCCTTCTGCCCGTGCTGCCGCGTCTGGTCCTTGGTCTCCCGCTGCTGCCGCTGCTGTCGCTGCATCATCCCGGACCACGAGCTCCCCCTCTGCTCCTTCGTCTCGTTCTTCGTCGGCGTCGTCGTCGTCCCACCCCTTGGCCCCGTCCGACCCCGATCGCTCCTCCTCCTGCGAATCCTCCTCCTCCTCCTCCCGCGCGCGGCCGGCTCGCGCCGCCTCTGCCGCCGCCGTCGCCGCCGGCGCGGCCCGCCCCGCAAACAGCGGCCAGCTCTGCAAAGGCGGGGGCGCGGGCAGCGGCGGCGACAGGCCGCTGCGGTAGGTCATCCAGAAGCGCGCGGCGTAGTCTGCGCGCAGAGCCTCGAACGGGAGAGGAGGCGGGGCCGGTGAGGCGGGGGGCGCCGCGGCGTCATCGGCGGCGGCCGCAGCTGCTGCTGCCGCCGCCTCCGCCGCGCCGCCGCCGCTCTCGCTGGCCTTGTGCTGCACCCCAAGCACCCACAGAGGCCGCGACGGGTCCAGGGATGCGCCAAAGGCGGCGGCCGCGGCGCCCGCGGCCCACTCGCCCAAGCGGCGCAGCGAGAGGCCGCCGGCGGCAGTGGCAGCTGCGGTGGCGGCGGCTGCCGCGGCCGCGGCCGCGGCGGCGACGCCAGGGCCGGCCACTGCTGCTGCAGGGGGCAGAGGCGGGGTGCCTGGCTGCTGCTCCCCTTGCTGCTGCTGCTGCGCGGGAGCTGCTGACGACCACGCCCGCGCCAGGCGCTCGAGCCAGGCAGGGGCTGATGCGGCTGTCGGGGGCGGCGGCAGCGGCGGCGGCAGCGGCGACGGGGCCTCTGCTTCGGCTCCGGCTTTGGCCGAGGCGGCGTCGCTCATGGCGTCGGCGTCGATTTCGCTCGGGCCCTTGACGACAAACCCGTCCTCCTCCTCGTCCTCAGACTCCTCCTCCGGCGGCCGCAGCGCCTGCTCCTCCCGGGCCTGTGCGTCACCCGGCATGTGTGGCGGGCGCGGGGGGGAGGGGCCGGAAGGCCATGGATCGGGGGCGTGCGAAGATGATGTCTGGCGGTTTTGGTGTTTTGATTAGGGGAGGGTTCTTCTCTACGGAAACGACTACGAGCACGGGTTTGGCTGATACTCCGTCCACCTCCTGTTTAGGCGAGTGGTTCGGAGGGCGCAGACTGTCGTGGGGTTTTTGAGCGGAACGGGAGCGCCGCCGCCGCCGCCGCGCCGACGCGGGAACGCGCGCGCGCGCGCTCAGCGCCGCTCCAAGTCGCGGGCCGACGAACGCGCGTCGCGTGCCGTTCCCGCCGCCATCGGGACAAGAGGCCGTCGCGCCTGGCGTGCCTCGATACACACACAGCACCTCTGCACTGCTCTACACTGTGGGCCGCCTTTCTCCTGACGACGCGATTCTTTCTCGACGGGTGCCTATCATTTAAAATCGCTGGTCGCCAGACGCCAACGGGGGCCTGCCCCCCCCCCCCCAACCCGTGAAACAACCCGGCAACGCGATGAGGCGAACGGCGACGCTCGCGCTGGCCGCGCTCGTGTCGCTGCTGGCCGTGGCGGCGCAGGCGCAGGACGACGGCGATTGCGTTCCGCGTGAGGTACGCAAACCACCCTTCCGTTTCCCGCCCGCCCCTCCTGTTCCCCCCGCGAACCCCGTCCCGAACCCCGTCCAAGGGTACTTTACGTCCCCGTGTCTGTGCGCCCGTCATCGCGCGCGCTCCGTGTGCTCCCGTTATACGCGCGCGCCGCGATGATTCCATCTGCCGCGGTGTCGGCGGCCCGCCTCCGCCGCCGTTCGCCCGTCACCCGTTGCCCGTCGCCCCTCACTCGGCCTCGTCATAACCCAAACACCCACCAAAACCAAACGACAGGTCCACATCGCCCTGGGCCGCGACGAGACCGAGATGGTCGTCTCGTGGCGCACCACCTCGAGCGAGCCGTGCCCGTCGCGCGTCTGGGTGCACCGCGCGTCCGGGCCCGGCGCCGCGGCCGCCTCCTTGGCAGCCGCCGTCGCTCCGGCCGCGCCCCCCCTGCACCTCCGCGCCGCCGCCGCCGCCGTGGCCGCCGCCGACGCCGCGCTGCGCCACAAGGTGCGCCGCTTCAACAGCGAGGAGGGCGACGACGCGCCCGACGCCGCCGTGGCCCCCAGCGCCGTCGGCGAGGCGTACCTCCTGAGCAACGCCGACATGTGCGGCAGCCCCGCCAACGCCAGGCCCTTCTCCCGCCACCTGCACCGCGCGCGCCTGACCGCGCTGTCGCCGGGCGCCTACTACCGCTACGCCGTCGACGGCGGGGACCGGTCCGGCGGACCCCCCGCCATCTTCGGGTTTCGAGCGGCGCCCTCACCGGGCGCCGGGCACACCGTGGCGCTGGCGGTGGTCGGCGACGTCGGGTGGACGCACCACCGCGGCAGCAAGTCGCCCGGCGCCGACGCGGTGCTGCGGGGCATGGCGGCCGACGTCGACGAGGGGCGCGTGGACGCGGTGCTGCACGTGGGGGACGTGGCGTACGCGGACGGGAGCGTCGAGGTGTGGGACGGCTTCATGGCGTCGATCGGGGGGCAGGGGGGCGCCGGGGGCGGCGGCGGCGGCGACGGGCAGGGCGGCGCCCCGCCGGCCTCCTCCCCCTCCTCCCCAAACTACGGCGCCCTCGCCGCGCGCGTCCCGTACTTCATCAGCGTCGGCAACCACGAGTACAGCTACGAGGAAGGGTGGGACCACACGGACCCGTCCGGCGGCCGGCCCTACAGCCCCTCGTGGGCCAACTGGGGGAACGACAGCGGCGGCGAGTGCGGCGCCATGGTGGCCCGGCGCTTCTGGATGCCGCGCGGCGGCGGGGGCGGCGCGGGCGGCGGGGCTGTCGGCGCGAATGGCGACGACGGCGAGCAGCACCCGCTCGACCTCGACGTTTTTCGGCCAAAGGCGCCCGCCGCGGCCGCCGCCGCGCCCTCTTGCGCGAGAAACGACGGCAATGGCACGGGCGCCGCCGCCGGCCCCCTCCCCCCGCCGCGCGCCCTGCCCCCGTTCTGGTACGCCTTCGACTACGGCAGCGTGCACGTCGCCGTCATCTCGTCCGAGCACGACCTGACGCCCGGCTCGCGCCAGGGCCGGTGGCTCGAGGCCGACCTGCGCTCGGTCGACCGCTGTGCCACGCCCTGGCTGGTGCTGGCCGTGCACCGCCCGCTCTACGTGGTCTACCCGCACAAGAGCAACAGGTACGTCGGCGACCACATGCGCGCGTCGCTCGAGCCGCTGCTTCGGCGCTACCGGGTGGACGCGGCCGTGAGCGGGCACGTGCACGTGTTCTACCGCTCGTGCCCGGTGGTGGCGTCGGGCGGCGGCGGCGAGGGCGGCGGCACGGACGGCCGGTGCGTGGACGAGGGCGACCGCGACGGCGGGGCGATGAGTCGGGCGGACGCCGTCGCCATGCAGCGGAGGCGGAGGCGGACGCTGAAGCAGGGCGGCCTGCTCGGCGATGGCGGCGGTGGCGGCGGCGCCAACAGGGCCAACGCGACGGCGGCGGCGGCCAACGACGACGGCGGCGAGGACGAGGACGAGGACGAGGGCGAGGGCGACGGCTCTCACTTTGGGACCGTGCACCTGGTCGTCGGCTCCGGCGGCCACAAACTGTCCGGCGCCAGCGGCGCCCAGCCCCGGTGGGTGCGCGCCCTCCGCGACCGCGACTACGGCTACCTGCGCATCGAGGCGCAGGGCGGCGAGCGCCTGGTGGTCGAGTTTGTGTCGCCGGCGCCGGTACAGGAGCGCAAGAGGAGGGGGGGGCGCGGCGACGGCGACGGCGACGGCGACGGCGACGGCGACGGCGACGGCGGCGATGGCGACGGCGGCCGGCCGATCGAGCGGCGCGTGCTCGACCGCGCGACCTACGAGGGCGGGGCGCACCACGCGATGGCGTGTGCCGAATCACGGGACAGGCGGCGGGCGGACGGCGTCGGCGCGGCGGCGGCGGCGGTGGCGGGCGGGCGGGCGTCTCGGGCGGCAGCGCCGCCGCCGCCGCCGCCGATGCCGCTGCCGCAGCGGCAGGCGGTCTACTGACGCGTCCCTCCCCCTGGAAACCCCCACTTTCCCCTACTTTCTCCGTACTGCTGTTTGCCTTGTCTTTTTCTTTGATTTTTGGTGCTGCGCTTCGAGCGATCGACAGAGCGCACGACGCAGCGTCCCCCCCGCTTCCCCCCCCCGGTCTCCCCCCCTTCGCCCCCTTTCTCATCCAGCGTTCCGGACTTGTCATTCCGAACGCGGCAGCAAGGAACGCCAGGACGCGCCTGTACGTGTGAACACGTGTGAACACGTGTAACAAACGCTCGCCCAAAAAAAACCTCAAAAACAAGCCCACAACACAAACATCGCGCGCGGCCCCCCCCTCACGCGACCGCCACCGCCGCCCCGCCCCCCGCGACCGCCCCGTCGGTCCCGGCCGCCGGCGCGCCCGCCGCCCAGCTCAGCACGTGCACCGCGCCGTCGCGGTCGCCTGCCACCATCACCCCGCCCGGCAGGGACGCCAGGGCACGGCACTCGGGCGCCGACGGCACGCCGCCGCGCGCCTCGAACGAGGGCAGGTCGTAGAGCCGCACCGCGCGGTCTCCGACGCGAGAGAGCATCAGCACGGCGCGCCCGCCCGCGTCGACGGCGCCGCTCATTGTCAGCACGCCCGCGGGCGGGGGGGGCGGCGCGGCGGCCGACGGCGCCGAGGGCGGGCGGCGCGACGCGAGGGCCACTGGCGGGGCGTTCTCGTCGTCGGGCGGGCGGCCGTCGAACGAAAACTCGGGCTCGGGGCTGAGGACGCCGCCGCCGCCCGCGCCGCCGGCGCCCGGAGACCAGCAGCGCACGAGGCCGTCGAGGCCGGCGGACAGGAGGTAGTTGTCTCCCCACACCAGCAGCGCCATGACGGCGTGGCCGTGCGCGCGCTCGATCGTCTGCACGCACTGCCCGCGCGCGCAGTCCCACACCTTGACCGCGCCCGCGCGGTCGCCCGAGAACAGCAGGCCGCCGGCGCCGGCGAGCGCCTGCACGCTCGCGCGGTGCCCTCCCGCCGACTCGGCCGTCAGGACCGCCTGCGACGTGAACAGTCCGGCGGCCGCGCTAAAGGCCCACACGCGCAGGCTGGCGTCCTGCCCGCCGCTGAAGAGGGCGCCGTTGGCGGCCGCCAGGGCCAGGACCTGCCCGCGGTGGCCCGTGAGGGTGTGCGCGGCGCTCGTCGCGAGGTTCCACACCTTGATGACGCCCTCGGGCGCGCCGGCCAGCGCCGCGAGCGCGGCCGCGTCGCCGCCGCCGCCGCCGCCGCCGCCCGTGCCGCCGCCGCCGCCGCCGCCGCCGCCGCCGCCGCCGCCTCGTCCTCTCGCGCCGCCCCCAGAGCCCAGGCGCGACTGGATGCCGCCCCCGCCTCCCCCTCCTCCCGGCGGCAGCGGCGCGGCGCGCGGCAGCGACACGCCCGCGAACAGAAAGCCGGCCTCCACCAGCAAGGCGTCGACCTCGCCGCCGACGTCGACGGCCGAGACGAGCGCGCCCGTGGCGCAAGACCAGGCGCACACCTGCCCGTCGGCCGACCCGCTGTAGAGCTGCTGCGTGCCCGGGTCGTAGGCGAGGCACGAGACGGGGCGCGTGTGCTTGCGCAAGGAGGTGAGAACGCTGAGGTCCTCGGGCAGGGACTCGTGCGGCTGGAGGTACGGCTGGCCGGGGTAGCCGCCGCCGCCGCCGCGCCCGCCGCCGCCGCCGCCGCGGCCGCCGCCCCTGCTCCGGCCGTCGTTGCCGCCGCCGCGCCCGCCGCCGCCGCCGCCGCGGCCCCAGCTGTAGCGCCCTCCGCGGCCGCGGCCGCGGCCCTGGCCGCCGCCCGCGCGGTAGCCGCTGCCGTCGTCGTAGTAGGGCTGCTGGGAGTAGGGCTGCTGCTGCTGCGACGGCGGCGGCTGCTGCTGCTGCTGCTGCTGGTAAAAACCGCCGCTGCCGCCGCCTCTTGCGCCCGAGGGCGGCCGCCCGCCTCCGCCTCCACCTCCGCCGCCACCGCCGCCGCCTTGGGGGTGCCAACCTCCGCCGCCATCCTGCCATCCTCCCTGCTGGTAGCCGCCGCCGCCGCCGCCGCCGCCGCCGCCCGCCCTGCCGCCGCCGCGCCAGTGGCCTGCGCCGCGCGGAGGCGGGCCGTCGTAATAGCTGCCGCCGCCGCCGCCGCCGCCGCCGCCGCCGCCTCCCCCTCCCTGCTGTCCGGGAGGCGGGCCGCCGCCGCCGCCGCCGCCGCCGCCGTACCCGGCCGATCGCCGGCCGCCGCCGCTGCCGCCGTGCTTGTAGCCGCCGCCGCCGTCCATCTTCTCGCGGTACTGCTGATCAATGGGGTCGCGGTTGAGCGCGCGCGCCTCTCTGACGTGCCTGCAAGCGTGCAGGACAAGGAAAGGAGGGAGGGGCGGGAGAAGAATCCAGCGTTTGAGAGAAAGTCTTTCCTCTTTTGAGTGCCCTCTCTCTCTCTGCTTCTTGCGCGCCCCCCGCACAATGCGAGGTGGAGAGCGCGCGCAGGTGCGACTCGCTGCCACACGCACAGAGAGATTGATGTGTGGCGCACGCGAAAGGCGGCGTTGCAGAGAGAGAGTCAGAGAGCGGAAAGTCAATCTGTGCGTCCGTGGAGAGTGTGCGAGCGTGCGTCCACTGTCCGCGTTCAATGGAGTGTGTTGTCGTGGGAGAGAGTCAAGGCGCGTCGTAGTCGTCGAGGTAATGATGGAGGTTGCAGAGTAAAGGCCACTAAAAGAGACCAAGTCTCGCCGTCAACAAGCCGCGGCGGCGGGCGGCGGCCAGAGACGCCGCTCGCTCGCTCGGTCGCTCACTCGTCCTTCTTTGCCGCAGCGGAGACGACCGGCCCCGCCAGCATCCGGTCGAGCGCCGAGACCGAGGCGACCGGCTCCGCCAGCATGAGGTCAAGCGCCGACAGCGTCTCCCCCAGGCGCCCGGTCTCGTCGGACGCCGCGCGCTGCCGCGCCGCCGCCGCGTCGCGCGCCGCGTCCTCCTCGGCCCGCTCGCGCCGCTGCCGGTCGGCCTTCCTCCGCCGCTGCTCCCTCGCCATGTCCGCCAGCCGCCCGTTGAGCCCCTCCAGCTCCTGCTGCAGCACCAGCGTGCGCGCGCGGTTGCGCCCCAGGGCACGGCGCGCCAGGGCCGACAGCAGGGCGCCGTTGAGAAAGGAGGCGGCCACGGGCGCCGCCAGGTTCCCGGTCAGCAAAAAGGCGGCGCCCAGCGCGGCGAGTTGGTAGACGTCCCGCGACCCCTGCAGCAGCTGCGAGAGCGCGACGGCGTCGGCGATCTGGGGCGGCATCAGGCCAGGGGGGGGGCCTGGGGGAGTCGAGGGCGCCGGCCGCTTGGTCCCGGCCAGGGACTCGGCGGCGACAGCGGCCGCGCCCGGCGCCGCTCCGTCGCCGTCGGCGGCCGCGGCGGCGGCCGAGGCCGCGTCCTGCTCCTCCTCCTTCTTCTTCTGCAGCTGCGCCGCCTTGGCCGCCGCCGTCGTCAGGGCGGCCATGAACTGGCGCTGGCGCGCGAGCGACGCCTGGCGGCGCGCCAGGGCGCCCGCCGCCGCGGCCACGGCCGCCGCGAGGACCAGCCACGCGCCTAGCGGCGCCAGGCCGGCGCCGACGCCCGCGCCTGCAGCTCCGCCGGGCCCCCCGAACGCCGCAAAATCGCCAAACCCCGCCGCCGCCGCCGCCGACGACGCGGCCGCCAGCAAGCCCGCCCCGGCCGCCGGGCCGACGCCGTCGACGCCGCCGCCGCCTAAGCCGCTGCCGTGGGCCGACGACGCCGCCGCCAGCGCCGCCGCCAGCGGCGCCAGGGCGTCCTCAAGCCCGCCCTCGTACAGCCGGTCGGCGAGCCACCCCCCCGCCCCGCGCAGCACGACCGCGCGCCAGAGCGCCTCGCTAGCGGCGCAGTCGACGAGCACGGCGAGGAGCTCGACGGGCAGGGGCAGCTGGGCGGCGGCCGGGGAGTAGGCCTGCAGGTAGCTACCCTGCGCCAGGTTGAGCGCGTCGCGCAGGGCGCGGCGGCGCCGGCGCGCTGGGGGCGCCGGCGGCTCGGGCGACGGCGCCGGCGCCGGCTCGGCGGCCCCTCCTGTGGATGTTGCTCGCGTTGTCGTTGTCGTTGTTGCTGCTTCAGCTCCTGCTCCTGATGCTTTGGACGGCGAGCTTGCTACAGCTGTTGCTGTTGCTGCTGCGACTGCCCCGTTGCCGTTGATGCTGCTGCCTCTGCTGCCGCCGCCGCCGCCGACGCCCGCGCCGAGGCGCCCCTCCCGCTCACGCCTCCGCTGCTCGGCCTCGGCGGCCTCAGCGCGCTCGCCCGCCCCCGCGCGGTCCGCCACGAGCCGGTCCACGTCCGGCAGCGCCCAGTCCGAGTGCTCCGGGTACAGCACCGCCACGTTGGCGGCCGTCACGGGCAGCAGCAGCGCCAGGGCCAGCACGGCGTCCGGCAGCAGCGTGTCGAGGCGGGCGCCGCCGAAGGGGTCGACGCCGGCGACCGACCCCGCGGCGACGGCGCACGTGCCGACGAGGCCGCTGTAGGCCAGTAGGGAGGCGAGGAGGGCGGCGTAGCCGCCGGGCGGCCGCTGCTGCGGCTGCTGCGGCTGCGGCGGCGGCGGCGGCGGCGGTCGTCCTTTGGGGCCCGGGCTGCCGTTGCTGCTGCTGCTGCTGCTGCCGTTGCCGCCGTTGCTTTCGGCGCGGAGAAAGAGCGGCGGCCGCTGCTGCGGCGGCGGCGGGGGTGGCGGCGGCGGTCGTCCTTTGGGGACTGGGCTGCCGCTGCCGCTGCTGCTGACGTTGCCGCTGCTGCCGTTGCCGCCGCCGTTGCTTTCGGCGCGGAGGACGAGCGGCGCCGGCGCCGCCCGCGACGGCGCTCGCGTCGCGTCGACGGCACCGCCGGCCGCCCTGGCTATTCCGCGCGCTCGCGGAGCAACGGTACGACGTGCGGGCGCGAGGTGCGCCCCGGCGCGATGCCTCGCGGCCAGCGACACCATCGCCTGCTGCTTCGAGGGAGACGGCGCGCCCTCTCGTTTGTTCGGGGGGGATCGCGCAGAAGGAGCTGGCGCTGACGGATGGCAAGGTTCGATCGATGTGTTGGTGTGTTGTTGCTGGATGAAGTCGTGTCGGCGGTTATTGCGTGGTTGTGCATGTACGGGAATTGGAAAGCAGCGGCGGCGTCTTGAGGGTTCTGTGATCCGGAGCGGCGAGCGTCGTCGTCGTCGAAACGGACAGCGCGAGGCGTCGCAGCAGTCAGTCATGCGCCCCCGCCCTCTCCCTCCACGCACGTCGCAATCGTCAACCCCGCAATGATGCAGCAAGCCGCCAGTACCCATCCCCGACCGCCCACCACCACCCCCGCCGCCTCCCGGTTCTCGGTCCTCGTCATCACGCCCGCGGAACTCCACCCACCCGCCACTCGGCAGTTTGACGCCGAGGTGCGCGCCGTGCGCGCGCTCTTCTCCGACGCCAAGCTGGGCCGCCTCCACCTGCGCAAGCCCGGCGCGGACCCGGCGCACGTCGCCGCCTACCTGTCGGCGCTCGAGCCCGGGCACCGTCGCCGCGTCGTCGTGCACGGGGCCGCCGTGCGAGGGACGGCGCTCGCGGCCGCCGTGGCGCCGTTTTGCGCGCGCGGCGAGCTCGGGGGCGTCCACTACCGCGAGGCCGACCGCTCGGAGAGCGCCCGGGGGGGGCACGCGTTCTGGAGCGGCGAAAAGGGCGGCGCCGGCGGTGGGGGCGAAGGAGGGAGGCGCCTGCTGCGGAGCTCGGGGTATCACTCGCTCGCGGCGGCCGTCGGGCGCGAGGCGGCGGCGGCGGCGGGGGCGGCCGTCGGCAGAGGAGGGCCGGCCCGCGACGGCGATAACGACGGCGGCGGCGACGGCGGCGGCGACGGCGGAGCGCAGGAAGAGGAGCCCTGGCCCGCGCCCGCCTACCTCGACTACTGCTTCCTGAGCCCCGTGTACGACAGCATCTCCAAGGCCGGGTACCGGTCCGCCGGGTTCCTGCAGATGCGGTCGTCGCCTCTGTCGTCGGCGGCGGCGGCGGCGCCGCCAAGCGAACGAGGCGACGCCGACAGGCGGACGAGGCGACGGGCAGAAGAGCCCGACGGGCGCGACGGCGAGGACGACGAGCCGCCCGCGCCGCTGCGCCGCGCGCTCGCGCTCGCGCCGCTGCCCGTCCTGGCGCTCGGCGGCGTCGGGCCCGGGCGCCTGGCGGAGCTGCGCGCGGCCGGGTTTGCGGGCGCGGCGGTGCTCGGGGCCGTGTGGGGGCGGGCCGAGGGCCCGGTGGAGGCGTATAGGGGGCTCGTGGCGGAGGCGGAGGCGGCGGCGGGGTGACCCTTCCTTCGCCGGCGCCGCGCGGAGAGGCGCGCGCCGAAAGACGCAGAAAACAGCCGCCGCACGGTTGCCCGCGGCATCGGCCAATGTCAACGCCCTCTCACCTGCTTTCCCCCCCTCCGCTCTCGCCCACGCTTTTCCTACGACCCGCGCTCTCGCCCGCTGTGGTCGCGCGTAACTCCCCCCGTGTCGCTGTCTCCAACCCCTTCTGGACTGTCCCCCCGCCCTTCCTCTCCCCCCCCAGCCTCTCCCTCGGACCTGCCCCCTTCTCTTTGAGACGCGCCTTTTTCCCCCTTGGCCCCTCGGCGCCAGCAAGGGAATCCATCCCGCCCGCTGCGACGCCCAGGTCCGCGGCGAGCAATCGGGCGCGCGCCCCATTCCTGACAAAGGAGCAAGGCGGGCGCGACGAGGAGATGGGCAACTGCATTGGCGGCGGCGGAGGTGGCGGCGCAGGTGGCGGCGGGCGGGCGGCGGCCGCGGCGCCCGGCCCGCCCCTCGGCCCGCAGAGGCTCCTGGTGCCGCGACCCGCCGCCGCCCCGCGCTCGGCGTCGTCGCACCCCATCCTCGACGCTGCCGCCGCACGCACTCGCGTCGGCGGCATCGACCGCCCCGAGACCGCACTAGCAGCGAGCGAGGCGGCCTTGGCGCGGGGCCCGAAGCCGGCGCCGCCGTGCCCGCAAGCGCCGGCGCCGCCTGGCGGGCGGGCGGGCATGGCGGCAGCAGCAAATGCCACCGCCGCGCCAGCCGGCGCCTCTGCAGACGCTGTCCCCGCCGCCGCGGCCGTTTCATTGCGCGAGAGGTACGCCTTCGGGCCTGACGACCAGGCCGTTCTCGGCCGCGGCCGGTTCGCCGTCGCGCGCGAGGCGACCGACCTGCGCACGGGCGAGCGCGTGGCCGTCAAGACCATCCTGGCCGGCGGCGGCGGCGGCTCGCCCGGCGGCAGCGGCGACGGCGGCGGCGGCTCGGACGAAGGCGGCGGCGGCGAGGCGGCCGCGGCAAGGGCGGAGAAGGCGCACCTCGAGCGCGTCGCGGGCCACCCCAACGTCGTGCGCCTGCTCGGCGCCCACCTCGACGACGACGGCGGGGGCCCCCCCGGCGGCGGGCGCCACCACCTGGTCCTCGAGCTCGCGGGCGGGGGCCAGGCGCTGCTCGAGGCGCTCGAGCGGCGCGGCGCGCTGGGCGAGGGCGCGGCGCGGGCGGTGGCGCGCGCGCTGCTGTCGGCGGTGGCGCACGTGCACGGCCGGGGCGTCGCGCACCGCGACATCAAGCTCGAGAACATCCTGCTGCGAAAAATTTCGAATGAGCAGCACGAGCAGCAGAAGCAGCAGCAGCAGCAGCAGCAGCAGCAGCAGCAGCAGGCGCCCGCCCCCGCGGCCGCGCGTCCCAAGGCGCCCTCGCCGCGGGCCTCGGCGCCAGCCCCGCTCTTGCCGGCGCCGTCCGGCACGACGACCCCGACGCCGGGCTCGTGGCGCATCGGCGCGGGCTCCAGCGACGCCGTCGACGCGGCCCTCGCGGCCGGCGCAAGCTCCTCTGGCAGCGACAGCAGCGGCGACATTGGCAACCAAGGCGTCGACGGCGGCGGCGGCGACGGCGACGGCGACGACGAGTTTTCCTTCCCGTCCTCCGACGCCGCCGCGGCCGCCGCCCTCGAGGCGCGCGTCGTCCTGGCCGACTTTGGCCTCTCTGTCGCGGTCGGGGACGCGCCGGCGGCGGCCACCGTCGTCGGGACTTCGTTGTACTTGAGCCCCGAGCTCGCGCGGGCCGCGCTCGAGAACGGCGGCGGCAGCCTCGTCGGCGGCGGCGGCGATGGCGGCAGTTGCAGCGACGCCGGCGACCCCCGCCCGGCCGACGTCTGGGCCTGCGGCGTCGTCGCCTTTTGCCTGCTGGCGTCGCGCCCGCCCTACTGGGCCGAGGACGACGCCGAGGTGCTCGCGCTCGTCTGCGCGGGCGGCGGCACGCCGCCGCAGCTGCCGCCCTCGGCGTCGGCCGCCGCGCGCGCCTTTGTCTCGCGCGCGCTCGAGCGCGACCCCCGGCGGCGGCCGACGGCGGCGGAGCTGCTCGCGACCGACGCCTGGCTGGCGGGCGCGGGCGAGGACGGCGACGAGGCGGCGGCGCAGGACGAGCGCGCGCATGTGCCGCTGCCGTCGCGCGCGTCGCTGGCGCAGCTCGAGGCGATGATCGACGACGTGCTGCTCGGCGAGCGGCGGCGGTCGCGGAGGCGGGAGCGGCAGCAGCAAGAGCAGCAGCAGCAGGAGGAGCGGCAGCAGGCGCTCCTTGGCGTCGCCGCATGAACAGGTTGCGGCGCGTGTATTTTTAAGTTTTCCTCCTAAAACTCTTTCACACAAACGCCGGACAAGAAACTCAATCTGATACCTCTGTACTAGAACTAATACAAGCTCTTGTGATCCAAAGCCGCACCTGGTGTTACGAGGGGCCTCTTCTCGCGAATTCTACTCTCAATTCTCTACGAGGTGCGACTGCGCGCGCGATCGTCAGCGGCGTGCCCGACGGGGTGACGTGGCGCAGTCACCCCGTCGGGCACCTAGTTCAGGGATGTACGACGTCTCCACGAGCATCGCCCGCCTCCTCTTTCCTCGCTTGCCCGCCTAATCTTCACAACTCACGGACAACGAAACAGCCCGCTCCATCTCAATCAAAGCTTTGCCCCCCGCCGACCACGAACACGATTGTACGATTGTGGTACAACCCCGGTTATAAACAGAAGGCTTCCCCTTTTGTGGAATCGCGGGACCTCCTCGCGGGCGGGCGCGCCCCTCTCGGCGTTCGATCCAGGTTCCGCTCCGAGATGGGCGCGTGCTTATCCTCCCCGCGCACCGAGGACGACGGCCGCGCCTTCCGCCCCTCTGGACCCGGCCGGCGCGAAAACCGCGGCGCCAAGGCCGCCCGCGCCGCCGCCGGCGGGCCGCGCGGCGCGAGCGGCCTCTCCCCCTCAGGCCCCGATCTTTTGGGCTTTGACCCGTCCGTGGCCTCTTCGTGCGGCGGCGCCGCCGCCGCCGCCGGGAGCCGCGGAGGTGCGTCCCACCATCACCGCCCCAGACACCGCGGCAGCCAGGTCGGCGCGGGAGGCCGCCGCCGCCGCACCCCGCTCACCGCGGCGGCCGAGGCGTCGCCTGCGGCTTCGGCCGGCGGCGGCGGGTTGTCGGACGAGTTTGGCTACGACGACGACGACGAGGCCGACGACGATGAGGGGGAGGATGCCAGGTGGGCGCGCGACGCCGCCAAGGCCGTGTCCACCAACGCGGCCTACGGCGCCCCCGCCGGCGCCCGCCCGCGCCCCCCGCCGCCGTGCCCCTTTGGCCCCCGGCCCGACGTCTCCCGACCGCTCGACCGCCCCCTGCTCGGCGGCGGCAAGACGCTCCCGGACGACATCGCCGCCCTCTACGACCCGGGCCCCGTCCTCGGCCGCGGCCAGTTCGGCGTCGCGCGCGAGGCCACGTGCCGCCGCACGGGCAGGCGCGTCGCCGTCAAGACGATCAAGAAGGGCCGGCTGCGCGGCCTGGACACCGGCCTCGTCGACGTGCGCCGCGAGGTCGAGGTGCTGCGGCACCTGTCGCCGCACCCGCGCATCGTGCGCCTGCTCGACGCGCTCGAGGACGACCGCGCCGTGCACCTGGTCCTGGAGCTCTGCCCGGGCGGCGAGCTGGTCGACGCCGTGTCGGCGTCGGGCAGGTTCACAGAACGCGACGCCGCCTCGGTCATGCGGGCGTTGCTGGCCGGCGTCGCCTATTGCCACGAGATGGGCGTGTGCCACCGCGACATCAAGCTGGACAACCTGCTGATCGGAGGGGGGTGCGGAGGGGGCGGGGGCGGCGACAGCAACGGCGACGGCGACGGCAACGGCAACGGCGACGGCAACGACGGCGGCGTGGACGGGAGGCCGCTCCCGCTGAGCGCGCGCCTCGCCACGCTCAAGGCCAACGACTTTGGCCTGTCCCGGTTCGTGGCCGACGGCGAGATGCTCAACGATGTGTGCGGCACGTGCTTCTACATCGCGCCGGAAATCCTCGAGGGCCGCGGCTATGACGGCAAGCGCGCCGACGTGTGGGCGTGCGGCGTGATCGCCTACATCCTGCTGAGCGGCGTGCCGCCCTTTTACGCCGAGCGCGACGAAGATGTGATGGCGCAGATCCTGCGGTCGTGCTCGGGAGGGGGCGACGGCGGCGCGGGCGGCGACGGCGGAGGCGGCGGCGGGGGCGACGACGGCGACAGCGCGTCCGTCCCCTCGTTCGCCGACGACCCCGTTTGGCGGACGGTGTCGCCCGGCGCCGTCGCGGCCATCCGCCGCATGATGGCGCGCGAGCCGTCGCGCCGGCCGACCGCTCGCGAGATGCTCGCCGACCCGTGGGTCCGCGGCGAGGGCGGCGCCGCGCTCGACACGCCCGCGCAGCCCGAGGTCCTGCGGCGCATGCGCAACTTCTCGCAGCAGAACCGCCTGCGGCGCGAGGCGATGCTGCTGGTCGCCGAGTCGATGCCGCCGGGCGAGGTGCAGGGCCTGCGCGCGCTGTTCGACGAGCTGGACGCCGACGGCGACGGCCTGATCACGGCTGACGAGCTGCGGCAGGGCCTGCTGAAAAAAGGGCTGGGCGCCGCGCCGCGAGAAGAGCTCGAGCGCGTGATCGGGCTCGCCGACGTCGACCGCGACTGCCGCCTGTCTGTGGACGAGTTTCTGGCGAGCACGCTCGACATCTGCCGGGCCGGGCTGAGGCAGCGACTGGAAGCGGCCTTCGCGCGCTTCGATGCCGACGGCGACGGCTTCGCCACGAGGCGGGAGGTCGGGGCGGCGCTGGCGGCGCTGCAGGGGCGGCGAAAGACGCTGGCGGCGGCGAGGGCGGCGGCGGCGGGCGGCCACGACGACGACGGCGGCGACGATCAGGCTGATGACGACGACTACCACGGCCTCGAGCAGCTCACGCGCGCCGAGAGGCACGTGCTCGACGCCGACGTCGACGCGGTTTTCGCAGAGGCGGACGCCGACGGCGACGGCCGCATCTCGCGCGAGGAGTTTTTTGCCATGATGGAGCGGCCGCTCCAGGACCAGCGGCGGCGGCAGCAAGGGCAGGGACGAGACGACGACGATCCCGTCGCGGCGCTCGGCGCCGGCATCAGCCGCGGCTCCCTCGCGGCGGCGCGGCGGCAGCACTCGCAGTCCTCGCAGACGCGCGAGGCGCCGCCGCCTGTGGCGGCCTTTGCGTGAACGGCGCCCGCGCCGCCGCGCGAAGCCTCGTTTTTCTTCGCTCTCTCTGTTGTGTTGCATTCGAAACGATCGATACGCAAACCACACCTTGTCCGACACGAGAGAATCGTCAACCCAATCATTGAATGATGTACAGCAGCTGTACTACAGCCCTAATAAACGAGCTCGCGCGAGAGAGCGGAAAAAAAAAAAGGGGGAGGACGAGGAGCGCGCAGTCGCGCCCACGCCCGCCCGAAGAAGGAACGAAAAAAAACAAGGACGACCGCCGGGCGGCGCGCTCGCTCGCGCCCGACTGCGGCTCAGAAAAGAGAGAGCGAATAGAACCTACAGAACCTAGAGAACCAAAAAGCCACACAACCAATTTTCATCCAACATCAAAATCACATGCAAAACCTGCACCGCGGGTCCGACCTGAAGTTCTTGAAGATCTCGATCACCTGCTCGGGCGTGTGCACGAACACGGGGCCGATGCGCACGGCCAGGTAGCGCCCGCCGCTCGAAGGGACGGAGTTGACGCACTCGACGTGCACGGGGCCGACCACGGACGTGACGCAGCGCGCCATCGAGGCGGCGAAGGTGGCGCCGTCGGGCGCGGGCGCGTCGACGCCGATGGCCTTGAACTCGCGCGGGCCTGGGTAGACGTTGACCTTCTTGTCGATCTTGCGCCCTGTTGTTTTTGTTGTTGTTGTGTTGTTGTGTGGCGGATCGGGGTTTTATGTGTGTTGGGGGGGGGGGGGGGGGGGGGGGGGGGGGGGAGGCGCGGCGGGGGGGGCGGGGGGGGGGGGGGGGGGGGGGTGTGGGGGGGGGGGGGGGGGGGGGGGGGGCGCGGGAGGAGGGCGCTCGATGGCGGGCCGGGGGCGGCGGCCGCGGCAAATGTTGGTTTTGGGCGCGGGGAAAAAACAAGAGAGGGCCGACGGACGAGCAAGGACTCGAACTCACACTCGGCCTCGCCCTTTTCGTCAAGCCTGGCGGCCTTGCCGCTGCCGCTGCTGCTGGCCCCAGGCCCAGGCTCGTCCGCGGGCGAGGGAGTGCGGCCGCTCTCGCCGGCAGCGGCGCGAAAGGGCTCGGCGCGGCGCGCTCGCCGGCGACTCGCCTCGGCGGCGGCAACCGTGCGCAGGGGCGCGACGACGCAGGGGCGCGGCCCGCGGCTGCTGCCGCTGCCGCTGCTGCCAGGGGACAGGAGCGGCCTCCGCGCGAGGCTCGGCGAGCTGGCCAGCATGCTCTTTCGTCGCGTTTCAAAAAAATTGGTGTGTCTCTCTCTCTCTTCTGACGCGCGCGCCGGCTCGCTGACTGTTTGCGAGTGGGCAGGCCAGCGTGAGGGGGTCCGAGTTGCGTTGTTGATGGTGGTGGTGTTGTTACAGCCCTGTGGCGCGTTTGCGTTTGAGCAGATTTCATCCCTTGTCTGGAGTTCGACCGCCTGTCCGAGCCACCATCTCTTTCCACTCTAACCCCCCCATCAAAACGTGTTGGCACTTGCGACAGTACAGTTGTCATCGAACGCACACAGCCAAGCACCGCCATCGCAGACAACGAGCACGGTAAAACACACACTCCTCCTCCCCCCACTCACCGAAACGCACAAGACTCGATCGCCGCTGGTGCTCTCTCCCCTTCGGGAATGGCGCGCGCCCAGCGCGGCGACATCACCCCCACCATCTTGGCCCGGGCGACAGCAGCAGTAGCAGCAGCAGCCGCGTCTCCCTTGGCGCGCCGCAGGCCCTCGCTCGCTCCCGCGGCCGCCGTTGTCGCCGCCGCGAGCGCCGCCGCCGTCGCCGTCGCCGTCGCCGTCGCCAGCGGCGGCCGCCGCGCCCTCTCGTCCTCCTCCTCGTCCTGCTCCTCCTCCCCCTCTTCACCCGCCGACCCGCCGGCCGCCCCGGACCCCTCCGAGGGCCCCTCGCGCTACGGCCGCGCCGTCTCGGCCGGCCTGCGCGCCTGCGCCCGCGAGTCGCACGCCTACGGCCGCTGCGCCGCCGGGTTCCTGCCCGACGCCGCGCCAAGGGGCGCGTGCGAGCGCGAGTTTTCGGCGCTGCGGCGCTGCTTCCTGGCGGCGTCCGGGCTCGGCGGGTGGCGGCAGCGGCAGCAGCAGCAGCAGCAGCCGGGCGCGGCGGCGGCGGCGGGCGGCGAAGAGCCGGATAGGACCCCTGAAGCCACGGGACGGTCGGAAAGGAGCACTTGAAGAGAGAGCCGCGACCGCGAAACGGACGAAGCGTTTCTGCCCGCTTTTTTCCCCCAGACGCGAAAACGTCGGCGGTGGAGAACAAAAAAAAAAGAACGCAAAAGATGGGCGGCCTCTGGAAGCGCCGGCGCGGGCGGGCAGAGTACCTGACGCCCGCGCAGATGCTCGAGACCCTCGCGCTGCTGCGCGTGCGCGCTCTGCTGGCGCACGGGGCCGTGTGGGTGGCCGCCGACCGCGCCGTGGCGGACGCGCTCGACGCGTGCTGCGTCGGTGCGCTCGAGGGCGGCCCGGCGACGGCGGCGTGGGTCGAGGGGCTCGTCGGCGCCACGCGGGCGCCGCCCTGTTCTTCTGATGCTCCTTCTGGCGGCGGCGGCGGCGGCGCCGACGGAGGCGCGGCGGCGGCGGCGGCTCGGGGGACGGACGGCGATGACGACGTCCCCCGGGGCATGGACGACGACGGCGGCGCAGCGGCGCCGCCGCCGCCCCTCCCGCCCCCCCCCTTTTTGCCGGAGGGCCCGGCCGACGGCGGCGACGGCGCGGCCGGCGGCGGCGGCGGCGGCGCCGGCGCCGGCGCGGCGTCGCGGCTGCGCGCGGTGCGGCTGGCGCCCGAGGAGGCCCTCTTCCTGGCGCACGTGCTGGCGCCCTCGCTCGCGGCGTACGTGCTGGTCGAGGCGCCCCCGTGCGCGGACGGCGGCCCCCCCGCGCAGACGGCTCGCGGGGCGTCGGTCGACGACCTCTGGCGGTGGTGCTGCCGAGCGGGGGCGCCGCGGTTGCCCGGCGGCGGCGGCACTGGCGGCGGCGGCGGCGGCGACGGCGGCGGGCGAGCAGACCCATTCGCGCCGACAGCATCAGCAGCATCAGCAGCAGCCGCCTCCCCTGGCACCACCGCGACCGCGGCCGCCGCGACCGCCCCGACCGCGGCCGACCCCGCCCTCGCCGCCACCGAGGGAAGGGACGGGCGCGGCGACGGCGGGCCGCAGGCGCCGACGCGCCCGGCGCCCTTCGCCCACCGGTACGCGGCCTACTGCCACCTGCGCGCCAAGGGGTGGCTGCCGCGCGGGGGCCTGCTGTACGGGGCGGACTACGTGCTGTACGGCCTGCACCCGGCGCTGGTGCACTCGGAGTACGTGGCGGCGGTGCTGCCGCTCGAGTGGCGGGCCGCAGGGGGAGAGGAGGCGGCCGCGGGGGGGGCGGGGGCGGGGCCGCCGGCGCCGCCGGGGCCGGGCGCGCCGCCGCCGCCGCCGCCGCCGCCGGCCGGCAAAAAAAAAGGGGGGTGGTGGTCCGAGGCGCCCGGCGCCGCCCCGCGCTGGGTGGACGCCCAGATCGCGCAGCGCCTCGCGCGCCAGGTGTTCAAGCAGCTGCTGCTGCTGCACGTGGCGCTGCCGCTCTGCGACGGGGCCGGGGGCGGCGGCGGCGGCGGCGGCGGCGGCGGCGACGACGGCGGCGAGGCGCTCGGCCCGGACGGCGTGCTCGCCCGCGGCGCCGTGCGAGAAACGATCGCGCGGCGGTGGGTGCCGCCCGCGGGCGGCGGCGTGGCGCAGGCGCTGGCCGACGCGGCCGTGCTGGCGGGCGGCGCCGAGGAGGGGCCGGCCGACGACTGACTTCGGCGGGTTGGTGCGATCTGTGACTATCTGTGACTATATTACCCAACGCTTGGCATTGTGTGATTGTTGTTTGCGTCGAGACGCGCGGGCTTGGTATTTTTTTCTATTCGAGCGGGCAAGCGCGTGGGGAAAAAAAACTCGACGACGCCGGGGACTGGGAAAAGACTAGGGCACTGCTAATTTACGGGCAGACGGTTTGATTTGGCGCCGCCAGCCACACGTCGCGCTGCGAGCCAGGTTAGATGTAGGGAAGTCGGACCACGGTCAGAGAAGGGGGGGCGGGGATCAAAAAGTCGTGCGTTTCGGAACAATGACGCCGGTGGGCGGGCGGGGGCGCATTCGTTTTTCTTCGTTTTTTCCGGGGGGAGGGGGGAGGGGGAGGCGCGTTTTGTTTCTTGTGTGCGTAGGCGCGAGGGGAGAGAAAAGGTCATGAAGGTGGCGGGCGCAAGGCAATCAATCAGCATAGCCGGCCGGGGGGGGGCGTGGAGGGCGGGGAGCAGGGAGCGTCGCGAGGGAAAGCAGCAAGCGAGAGAGAGGCCCTAAAAACCCTAACCCGCGCGGCGCGGCGGGCGCGGCGCGGCCGGCGCAGCGGCGCAGCCAATCTCTCTTCGCCGCGCCACTCAAAAACAAAACACGTGAAGAAAAAAAGACACCCAGACTGTTCGTCGTCGTCGCAAAGTCCGCAGCACGTCGATTCACTCGTTGTAGTCCAGCGACGCCTCGTTCCACGAGTTGTCCATCGCGTCGTCGATGTACTCGTCCGCCTCGGCGTACCCGCCCGCCGCGCCGCCCGCCGCGCCCGCCGCGCCGCCCGCGCCCGCCGCGCCCGCCGCACCGGGCCGCGCCTCTAGCACCACCGCCGTCACCTGCTCGACCGTCTGCAGGCCCTCGGGCAGGGGCTGCGGCCGGTCGTTCATTTCGCGCACGCCCGGGGGCAGGTGCTTGGCGTACCACGGGTGCGAATACACGGCGTCCAGGGTGATGCGCTTGGAGGGGTCGGCCACCAGCACGCGCCGCAGCAGGTCGCGGCACTCGTCCGACAGGCGCACGTGCGCGGGGACCGAGTAGTCGACGTGCAGGATGCGCTGGATCATCTTCTGCAGCTTCTGCGCGTCGGCCTTGTCCTCGGGCCGCTCGAAGGGGTAGGCGCCCACCAGCATGACGTACAGCATCACCCCTGCCGACCAGATGTCGGCCACCTTGCCGTCGTACGTCTTGCCGCGCGTGGTGAGGATGACCTCGGGCGCCAGGTAGGCGGGCGTGCCGACGCGGCTGCCCGGCGCCGACTGGAACTTCTCGTGCTTGGAGTAGCTGCGAGGACAGGGGGGGGGGGGGGGGGGGGGCTGGGGGGGGGGGGGGTGTGGGGGGGGGAGGGGGGAGGGGGGGGGGGGGAGAGGAGCGAGGGGTGAGCGAGCGGCGACGGCCGGGCGGCGGCGACGGCACGTGGCGGGAGCAAAGGCACCCCCCCTTTTCGGCAACGCACCTCCGTCCCA